>JAEEGL014635475.1_pt1 | contig 35479 bp, 29 predicted proteins | sample 9134231 | NCBI WGS metagenome assembly JAEEGL01 (sample SAMN16246548, study PRJNA631951) | gut metagenome | biome: gut microbiome; feature: rumen; material: fiber-attached | host: Bos | place: Iran: Karaj | collected 2018-10 | reverse complement strand
TTAACGAAAGTCATTCTCTTTATGGGAACTTTGGTGCTTGGTCACCAGCCATAGTAATGCCTTACTATGTTGTTGGAAAAATATTTGGCTGGACATCGTTTACACCGATAGTATTTAATGTTGTGATTTTGGTATTTGCATTTTGGTGTTTGGCATATTTTTTAAAACCAACTTTATTACAGCAGATTTTTATTAGTGTAGTTTGGATATCATTTGAGCTGGGAAGTAGATATGTTTTCTCTGTGACACCAGAGACAATGATTACTGTGCTGGTACTGCTATTTGCGGTTTTCTTTTTAAAATTATATAGAACAAATGAGGTTATATACTGGATATTGGCAAACACTGTCATAGTGTTGCTTACTTTATTTAGAGGGTACTATGCAGCCTTTGGAATTATAATATTGAGCTGGATTTTATTTTTCAAAAAGAGTAAGAAATTATTTGTTGCGGAAATGATAATTATAGGTATTTCTGCCGTACTCTATGTTCTTATATTACACTTTTTTACTGCAGCATATTTTGATTCCCTGGTCTCAACAGGATGGCTTACAAATCCAAAAGAATTCGTAAAGTTAATTCTGACGGGAGGCGTTGAATCCTTTGGATATATTATTCAAACATTTAAGCGTTCAGCTTCTCATGAGGCAGTTCGTGGTCTGTGGTACTTAATGTATTACATTTTGGGTGTATGGCTTGTATATGCTTTCATAAAAAAAGATAAAAAGATATATGGGTCACTTTTGATTGTATACATTGTAGAGCTGTCTGCTATGTGGCTTATGTATAATGCTAAAGAAGGCTCTAGACAGCTGATGGCCCTTGGCATTGTGGGGATCATGATTACTGTCTATCTATCTGGTAGATGGATTTATACTTTGGTTGTATGTGCATTGTTAGTGTATAGCTCTTGGTTGGGTAATGAGACATTTTATCGGGAAATCCCAAAAGCTGATTATGCTCAGATTGATGTAATCCAACAGGCTAACAGGGACATGACAGATTTGATTAATATTTCTGACGGTAATCCATGGGATAATACTGTGATTTGGACGTTATCAATGCACTTTAATGATTTATATGCAATGCCTTCAGGATTAGGTATAAATTGCTGTGAGGATTCTTATGTTATGGACAATATAGATTGTATATCAGCAAAGTATATTGCGACCTGTCCCGGAGAGGAAGTTGATAGTTTTATTGAAAAGCATGGTTTTACATTAATTTATAAATATGGGCAGACAAATTTGTGGATAAAGAGATAGAAAACGATTACTTTTTTAGATTATGAAATGCTTGGAAAGGAATATTTTAAATATGATATTCAAATCTGAAGAAAAATTATTGCAGTTTTTGAAAGATAATATTGCGGTGGTGGCTTTGGTGGTTGCTGTAATAATAAATGTAGCTATCAGGTTATCACTGAGAGGTTTTACAAATAGTGATTTAAGCGTACCTCTTACTAATTGGTACAATGAATTAAAGTCTACTGGTGGATTTGCAGGACTTGGACATCAACTAAATGATTGTAGCTACAATTTGCCTTACCTTACTTTAATTGCTTTTTTTACCTATTTACCATTTAGTCCTTCAGATGCGTATAAGGTTTCAAGTGGCATTTTTGATTTCGTTCAGGCATTTGCTGTTGCATGGTTTGTATACAATATAGTGAAAGACCATAAGGTAAATAAGGCCGTACTATCTTTCATAATAGCTATATCTTCACCAATAGTACTCTTGAATTCAGCTGGTTGGGGACAGTGTGATTCTATATATACTGCATTTACGTTGATAGCTCTGGTTTATTTGTACAAAGAGGAGTTTATTAAAGCATTTATTTTTCTGGGACTAGCTTTATCATTTAAGTTACAGGCAGTTTTTGTTTTACCGCTTTTTGTTTTTTATTATTTTACCAAAAGGAAGTTTTCGATATTACATTTTGCTATTATTCCTATTGTCATGGAAATAATGAGTATTCCAGCTATTATAGCAGGAAGAGGAATTTTTGATATATTTAAAATCTACTTAAACCAAACCGATTGGTATCCAAGGATGTCCATGAATTATCCGACCTTTTGGACAATTATAAATAATGAATACACTGTAGATAGTGCAGAGACATATCGTATATTGAAAGTGTTTGCCATTATGACAGTTGCGTTGATATTGGGTTGTATTATGTACGCGTGGATTTATACTGAAGTGGAATTAAATGCTAAAAACCTGATATATATGGCTTTTATATGCGTTTATACTTGTGTTGAATTCCTGCCTGGAATGCATGAAAGGTACGGATATACAGCGGAAATTTTGTTAATTGTTATATTATTTTATAATATAAGATTTCTCCCTGTGGCATTTACGATGCTTTTGGTACTAATCTCAACATATGGTAACTTTTTGTTTAACCAACTAGTTGATTTTACAAAACTATCGTGGATAAATGCGATTGTATATTTTGTTTCTATGACGCTTGTAATGAAAGATGTATATAGTACAAAGTTCATTTGTAAGCAATAGGTATATTTGGAGAATAAATGTAAATGATTAATAAGGATAAAAAAGGTAGAGTAACTATTATATTTTTATATTTGCTTTTACTTTTCCCAAACTTTTACTCAATATATTACTCAGTTCCAGCCAGTGATGATTTCGCCATGACATTGGGACGTGATGCATATCCTAATATCTTATCTGAGTTCTTAGCATGTGTTCAATTTTTCTGGATGAAAAGAGGGGGCACAATAATCGGCTTTATTGTTGAGGTTCTGTTCAATCCGCTAAATGCACATATTCACTTGGGTCATTTATATGGAATCTACATGATAATTGCGTTTGTAGTATGTTTTTCTGCTGTTTTATACGGAATAAGTACAATCGTCAAATACCTGATTGCGAATTCACCCTTAGCTGACAAATATGCCAGTGTCATTACTTTTTTGATAGCTTTCATGTTACTTGAAAACTATTACTATGTGGAAACATATAATTGGTATGTAGGAATGATAGCATATCCGTTTTCTATGGCGTTTTTGTTTCTCACATTTGCATTCATTATCAAATACGCGCAGACAGGTGATGATAAATTTTATAACGGGATGATTATAACTGGTATTATTGCGGCTAATACTACTGCTTTAGATGTATCTTTAGGTGTATTTTTCCTCTATATTGTTGTGCTGAAAAAAGGCTTTAATAATCATATAAAAAGCACACTTAAGAAGTTTGCTCCGCTAATTATTTACGTAATCGTAGGAATAATTACATTGGCGGCACCAGGTAACTATGCAAGACAAAGCCAGTATACAGAGGCTGTTTCAATCACTACATCTGTGAAGCAGACGATAGCGGATGTTTTGTTTTTTGGAGCAAGCATTGTTAAGGAAAGACCTGTTACGTTGGTGGTTTTGACACTGCTATTTTTCGTTGGAATGTATATTAATTCTTCTAACAAACAAAAACCTGGAAACTTATTTTTATATATCATTGCGACGGTGATAGTTTGGATAGGCTGTATCCTGCCATATGTATATGGTCGTGGAATGACCAGGACATATCTAGATGTAAGAATGCAATATGTACTGGATTATTTCATAGAAATAGGGCTATGTATCGGAGCATTGTTGTTTGGTCAATGGGTGTCATATTTGGTAAAGATTGACTTGGAAAAGGTTTCAAAAGTGGTAATTGCGGCAGTCGCTATTTTGGGGGCTCTGGGTCTAATAATAACCGGAAGATACGTATCTACTGTGACCTATGATGTCTATGCTCATAGAGCTGAAATTAAAAATAGTTATATTCTATGGGATGGAATTCTTTCAGAGATAGAGAACAACCCTGATTCTAAAGTGGTTGTTGATAGAGATTGGAATGTTCCATGGAACAAATATTTTTTGTATTCTGGTCTTGAGCCAGGAGAAGAATACGCTGTGGCTTTAGATAGCTTTTATGATTCGTTGCAGATTCTTCCAAATGTATATTATAAAAAGGACTCGATAGTGGTGAACTATCCGAGATAGTAGAAAAAGAAGGGTGAACTTTTGAAACAATTATTGAATATTAAGAAATATAGAGTCCTGTTATTAATAGGATATATTTTTATATTTGGCAGTTATTTATATTCTATATATTACTCTATGCCGGCAAATGATGATTTTGCATGGGCTATAGAGTGGTGGTCTAGCAACAGACTTATTGAGACATTTCATCGTATTAAATGGAATTATATGAATTCATTTGGCAATTCAGGTGTTTTTGCTATCGTTGTTCAGATACTCATAAATCCTTTATATTGGTTTAACAATGCTGGACATAGTTATGGAATAACAATGATAATTGCTAATGCGATAATAATAATAGGCATTTTGGTATCTGTTAGAGAAATATTTAAATATATTTTTTCAATTAATTCCAATTTGGTATTAGATGTTCTGGTTTTTATCATAGCATTATTAATTTCCACAAGTTATTACTACAGTGATGTATATAACTGGTGGTCTGGTACACCAGGGTATTCTGGGATGATGATGATGACCTTGATTACAGGTGCAGCTATATTAAGGTATTTGAATTTTCCTGAAAGGAAATCCAATTATATCCTTATGATAGTGGTAGGCATGATTACATGTACCAGTATGATGTATTGTGTGGCGGTAGGGTCATTTTATGTACTTTTTACATTTATAGTATTTCTGAAGAACGGAGATAGCTTTAAAAAGAAAATAGTACCGTTGGCTGCATATATTTTTTCTGGAATTTTAATGGTTATTGCTCCCGGTAATTATGCACGCATGTCAAATGAACAAAGTACAGGTAGTAGAATCATACCTGCGATGATTGTGACAGCGTATAGAGTTATAACAAGACTAACAACAACCGTGCAGACTAAGCCGTGGGTAATAGTTTTAATGTTGTTAATTTTTGTTATTGGGATTTGTTATGGAGGTAAGAAACAACAAAACTTACTGGTAATTGTGTTGGGGGCAATTTGTACAATCATATCAGCATATAGTGGAGTTTTATTATATGTATATGGTTCTAATAAGAATTTTGATTCGGAATTTACACCTCGTGTTTATTATGTAGAAGACTATCTTGTTTTTATTGGAATGGCTGTAGTGGGTTATGCACTTGGTGCGTGGGTTAATCAGAAACTGAATCTTTCCTTAGATAAGATAAAAGCATTTTCTTTAACATCGATTATTGTAGTGGTGTTGTTGATTTCGATTGCGCATAATCAAAATTACAGAGGTATTATACAGGTCGATATTTTTTATAAATCTCAACTGATACAGGAAAGTTGGGTGTTCTGGGATGAAATCTTACAAGTGATAGAAGAATCTGAAACAGGGGCAGACCTAGTAATTGATAGGAATAATGTTGACTGGTGTCAATATTCTTATTATGTAGGATTGGATGATATACCAAGAGAAAAACTGTCTGATGAATCTAAGTATGGTAACTGCAACCAGTGCGCTAGCAAATACTATAATGTTGATTCTATTATAGTAAACTTATATTAATGGGAGAAAAAATGGAAGAGAAGAAAGTACGGCTATTGTCTTTGATAATCTCTGGGGTATGTTTGACATTATTATGGTTTTTTTGTCCTATATGTTTTCAGAATAATGATGATAAGACATTAATGTATATTACAGCTGGATTTATGACAGGAACACCTGAAGCTGGTACAGTGTTTGGGTGTTTCTATTATTACGGATTAATAGCCTTATTATACAAAGTATACTCAGGAATAGCATGGTACACTATTGCAGAGCTTATTATGATAGGTGTAAGTGTATGGGTAATATGCTATTGCTTTATAGTTTCATTGGATAATAGTGATTCTATAGTCAATAAATTAATAGGTATAGTGATATTTGTAGAGGTGTTTTTGTGCTGTCTTTTGCACTTTTCTGTGGCTTTACAATATACAGCAACTGCAGGACTTGTAGCAGGTGCTTCTGCTTGTAGTTTGATTTTGAGTTTAGATAGTAAAAAATTATTTGATTATGATTTTATAATTTCGCTATTTTTATTGGTTGCATCTTATGGAATAAGAAAGCAGTTTGGAATAGTTGGATTTGGCGGGATAATTTGTATTCTGTTTTTTGAATTATTCTCGGATAAAAAGATTAATGATATTAAGAAGGTTTTAGTTGTAGCAATAGTTTTTATAATTGCGTTTTGCTGTAATGCCATTTATGAAAGACAATCTGGTATATCAGAGTTTAACGATTATTATGCACAAGCGGGAAAATGGAATGATTACCCGCATTTGAAGTATGAGGAAGATATAGAGGGAGTATATTCATCAGTTGGTTGGGATGAAACCTTATATAATGCTGCTAGTAACTGGTTTTTCATGGATGAAAATCTTACAAAAGATAATTTCAAAACGATTGTAGAAGCATATGATGGGGATGAACTCACAATTAGGGATATTTATGATAGAGCTCATAGTCTCATCTTGAGTAGTATGATAGTAAATATTCAGTTTGTGATCTGGATTTTCAGCATTATTGTAGTAAATGTGTTAGTGATTTTAAAAGCTCAACGTAATAATAAGTATAAATTGTTTACTATGGATTGCCTGTTCCTGATGTGTGTAGTTGTTTCTGTATATTTCCTTTATGAAGGCAGATTCCCAATGAGAGCATACCAGGCATTGGTATTTATTTTTATGATGCCTTCATTGGTAATGGGGCTGAGTTTATTAAATAGTATAGAAATACGATGGTTTATACCGGCTCTAAGTGCAAGCATTGCTGTTGTAGCTGTTTGTGGATTTTTAATTAGACCGGAAACGAACATTATAAAATATACATATGATGTAACCCATGATAAATATCGAATTATGGATATTGAGAAGGGAAAGATACTAGAGGAATATGCAATAAATCATTCTGATAGCATGTTTATTTATGATTTAGATTTGGCTTTGCCTGCGGATCCATTTCAGGTATATCAAGACACAGTGCCTAATAATCTTTTGTTTTGGGGTGGTTGGATTTATAACACACCAATGTATTGGCATCAGATCCAGAATAATGGATTAACTTCGTTGTATAAGGAAGAGTTTCTTGGTGGAAATGTGTATTTTTGTGGGATGGAAGTATCTGATATCTTAACTGACTATATGTGCGAAAGATATCCTGAAGTTCAAATTGATATTGTTGAGCAACTTGGGGATATAAAAATATATCAATATTACGATAAAGAATAAGTTGAAGGGGAGTTATTAATTATAATGTTGAAGATGCACAAGTGGATTCGCTTATTGTATAAATGTATATTGGTAAGTGCACCCTTGTGGCTTGCTGTAATTATTAGTAGATTATGCTTGTTATATATTGTAGGTGAAGGTTATGTTGGTCCTCTTTGGAGCAGAAACCATACTGCTTCAGCTCAAGATAAAGAATATGATGTTTTGGTTCTAGGTGATTCTGTTGCTAATTCTGCATATTTACCAGAAGTTTTATCTGAAAAAATATTAAATTTAGCTGTGGCTGGGTCTAGTACAGCTGATGGATATTATACACTGTCAAATTATCTTGATCATAATCCTGCGCCAAAAGATATCTTTATATCGTATATGGATTATCATCTGAAGGATGATACTATCGTGTGGGATGTAGGCAATTACATTCACAAATATTCAATTGAGCAAAACCAAGAGATATATGACGCAATAGATGAATATGCATCAGGAGAATTATCAGAGTTAATCTCCGATAATTATTGGAGAGAGGTATATTATTACAAGTTTTATACTCCAATAAAGTATTCTCATGCTTTGGAGTATACGCTAATTGAGAATAGACCAAAAAGAAATAAGGCTTTATATGATTCCATTACTAGAAGAAATGGAAGATATTCTACAATAACTAATCAGGAGTACGAAATCAAAGAGGATGTTGGATATCATTCTTTTTATGTTAGCAAATTTAACGAATACTACTATAGAAAAATTTTGGATTTGTGTTCAGAAAAAGGTATTTTTTGTCATTTGATAAAATTGCCATTGCCAGAAAACTCAGAGTTCACAAAGTATTACTCGACTGATGTATGGGATTATTATATTTATCTGCTAAATGGGTATGATAACGTGGATTTTCGCTGGTTCCACACGCGATATAGCTCAGAATACTTTATGGACCAGTATCATTTGAATAATCACGGATCATTTAGATCTTGCAGAGAGTTAAAAAATCGTTATACAGATGTATTCAATGATTCAAAAAAGTATTCACCTGACACGCTGCTTGCAATTGATGAAGATATAGCAGGAGAGAATATTTTAAGTGAACTACTCAAGTGGATAGATGGAAAACCATATACCATTGTTTTTCTAGATAATAATGTAGACTTGGGTGAGAATTATTATATGTGTTTAGGTTGGTCGGAAGAAAGGGACGTTGTGCAATTACAAATAGGGGATAAACTGTCTGAAACTGCAGTGTACTACTTATCTTCGGATGGAAGAGATTTCCCTAAAGATATTACGGTAGAAGAAGTCGGTAATAGAGGAATAATGGTAAATCTGTCTAATGGAGAGTCCTGTTTGCTTGAGTCAACATCAGAACCAGGAGTTAGCTTCGCGGTAATTGACAATGTCAATAATACTATTGTGTGTCAAAGGGAAAGCCTATTTTCAGATTTTAAGTTTTCAAAAATATTATAATCATGGGGATGAATAGTTATGCTTTTTAATTCCATAGAGTTTTTGGTTTTCTTTCCAGTGGCTGTAGTTCTTTATTTTATTATTCCCAAATCAATTAGAAATTATTGGCTATTGATTTGTAGCTACTATTTCTACATGTGTTGGAATCCTAAATATATTATATTACTAATGGCAGTCACGACTGTGACATATCTGAGCGGTGTGTTAATAGAAAAATACAATAACGTGAATATAAAAAAGATAGTTGTTGCCACTAGTTTTATAGTAAATGTAGGATTGTTATTTTATTTCAAATATATTAATTTTGCAATTAGCGTAATGGAACGCTTATTATCGACAATAGGATTGAAAATAGATGTGCCTGTATTCGATGTGATTCTTCCTGTTGGTATATCCTTTTATATATTTCAGGCATTGAGTTATACTATGGATGTATATAGAAATGAAGTATATGCTGAAAAGAATCCTTTTAAGTATGCTTTATTCGTCTCTTTTTTTCCTCAACTTGTGGCGGGCCCTATTGAACGTTCCAAAAATTTATTGAGACAATTAGCACAACCAGGTGAGTTTATATATGAAAACGTAAGGAATGGATTGCTCACAATGTTTTGGGGATACTTCTTGAAGCTCGTCATTGCAGATAGGTGTGCAATCGTAGTTGATAGGGTCTATTCTAACGTTGTTGAATATCGTGGGTATCAATTAATTGTTGCAAGTCTGCTATTTACCCTGCAGATTTATTGTGATTTTATGAGTTATTCCATAATTGCAAAGGGAGCGGCGAAGATTCTAGGTTATGAATTAATGGATAATTTCAATATGCCTTATTTTGCTTCATCCATAAAGGATTTTTGGAGGAGATGGCATATTTCTCTTAGTAGTTGGTTGAGAGACTACCTCTATATTCCATTAGGTGGTAATCAGAAGGGAAAGTTAAGGACTCATATAAATATTATAATTACCTTTTTAATAAGTGGGTTGTGGCATGGGGCTGCTTTCGCTTTTATCTTTTGGGGATTATTGCACGGCTGTTTGCAGATTATTGAAGATGTTTTTGGTCCATATACTAAGGGGATATTAGAGAAACTAAAGATAAGTCCTCAAAATAGATTGCTTAAAGTAATCAAAATCATTATTATCTTTGTTATCGTCGATTTGGCATGGGTATTATTTAGAGCAAACTCTTTTTCTGATGCAATAACGGTGTACAGAAATATGTGGGTCAAAGATAGTTTTGAAGTAATTAAAAATGGGGTGTTTGAATTAGGTTTAGACAAAAATAATTGGTGTATACTCCTTATTGGAATAATTGTTCTGTTTACTTCAAGCCTTATGAGATATAGATTGATTAATTTGTGCGATTGGATATCTTCAAAGACATTTATTGTAAGGTATTTAATTTATTGGTCAGCTATGATAATGATTATGTTTTCTATGGATATAACAGGGAAGGAATTCATTTATTTTCAGTTTTAGAAGATGGGGGTTAGTTGTAGTTATTTGGCAAAGGCACTGCATTGTTATATAATTATGTTGGTTTTTTAGATGTAATTAAAGTAATAGATACATAGCTACAGAATTGTAGATTATCAATAAGATGTAAGGAAGGAAAAAAGATTATGATACCTTTTAACGTACCACCTTTTGTGGGAACAGAGACAAAATATATTGAGGATGCTATTTCAAAGCATAAGATTTGTGGAGATGGCGAATACACCAAGAAGTGTAATGCGTGGCTGGAGGAGAAGACAGGTTCTCCAAAAGTTTTACTTACCACATCATGCACTCATGCTACAGAGATGGCAGCTCTTTTATGTAATATACAGCCAGGTGACGAGGTTATTATGCCATCTTACACTTTTGTATCCACAGCAGATGCTTTTGTACTTAGAGGAGCAAAGGTAGTATTTGTAGATATTCGCCCAGATACAATGAATATCGATGAGAAAAAGATTGAAGCTGCTATCACCAAGAAAACTAAGGCAATTGTACCAGTGCACTATGCTGGAGTTTCTTGTGAAATGGACACCATAATGGACATTGCCCGCAGACATAATCTGCTTGTAGTGGAGGATGCTGCACAGGGAATTATGAGTACATATAATGGCAAAGCTCTTGGCACAATTGGAGATTTTGGTGCATTCTCATTCCACGAGACAAAGAATTACTCTATGGGTGAAGGCGGAGCCCTTTTGATTAAGAATCAGGATATGATTGAGCCTGCAGAGATTATCAGAGAAAAGGGAACAAACAGAGCTAAGTTTTTCCGTGGTCAGATTGATAAGTATACATGGGTTGAGGCAGGTTCTTCATACCTTCCATCAGAGCTTAATGCTGCATATCTTTATGGTCAGCTTGAAGCTGCAGATAAGATTTTTGATGATAGAATGAATTCTTGGAATAAATACTATGAAGCATTCAAGGAGCTTGCAGAAGCAGGTAAGGTTGAGCTTCCAGCTATTCCTGAAGGATGCACTCATAATGCTCACATGTTTTACCTTAAGTGTAAGGATTTGGAGGAGCGTTCAGCTCTTATTAGCTATGCTAAGGAGAACGATATCCTTATGGTATTCCACTATATTCCACTTCATTCTGCACCTGCAGGAAAGAAGTATGGACGTTTCCATGGAGAGGATATTTATACTACAAAGGAAAGTGAACGTCTTGTTAGACTTCCACTTTATTATGGCCTTACAGATGAGGATCATGCAAAGGTGGTTAAGGTTGTAAAGGATTTCTATAGCAAAAGATAATTATGAAAATTGAAGGCAATAAAGTTTTTTTGACACCAATAGAAGATTCTGATTTAGAAGATTTTGTGCGTTGGCGCAATAGTGAGCTTGTCAGAGAACGATATATTTATCGTGGTGAATTTACAGTTGAAGGTCAAAAAAAATGGATTGAAAACCATGTGGATGCAGGCGATGCAGTCCAGTTTATTATCTGGGACAAGGAAGATAATAGACGAATAGGGTGTGTGTACATTCAGGACATTGACCATAATAATAAAAAAGGTGAGTACGGAATATTTATAGGTGAAGAAGCTTACCTTAGTGGAGGTCGAGGTCGTGAGGCAGCTGAGCTAATCGTTGACTACGCATTCAGTGAGTTGGATATGCACAAGATATATCTCAGGGTACTTTCTGATAACATTCGTGCATATAAATCATATGAAAGTGCTGGCTTTGTTAAGGAAGGGCTTTTTCATGATGATGTTTGCATTGATGGAAAATTCCACGATGTGATTTTTATGGCTAGATATAGGGAATAGAAGGGGCAGATGATGAAAGTTTCTTTCGTAATACCATGCTACAGGTCTGAAAAGACATTAAACATAGTAGTAGATGAGATTAAAAATAAGATGCAGAAGATGAGTGATTATACTTATGAGATTATCCTCGTAAATGATTGTTCACCTGATGGTACTCTTTCAGTTATTAGACGCCTGTGTGCGGAAAATAATAATATCATTGGAGTTGACCATGCCAAGAATTTTGGTCAGCATGCTGCACTTATGGCAGGCTTTAGCTTTGTGACAGGAGATGTTGTAGTTTGCCTTGATGATGATGGTCAGACTCCAGCAGATGAGGTAGACAAGCTCCTTGCTAAAATTGATGAGGGCTATGATGTGGTTTATGCAGAGTATAAGCATAAGCAACACTCTGGATTTAGAAACTTTGGTAGCTGGATGAACAAAGTGATGACAGAGACCATGCTTAAAAAACCAAAGGAACTGTATATCTCCAGCTATTTTGCAGCGAAGAGATTTATTGTGGATGAGATGCTTAATTACAAGGGGGCGTACCCTTACGTGATAGGTCTGGTTTTAAGGAGTACAAAGAGCATCTGTAACGTTGAGGTAACTCACCGTGAAAGAATGGAAGGTGTTTCTGGCTACAGCATGAGAACCCTTTTTGCTTTGTGGATGAATGGCTTTACTGCATTTTCGATTTTACCTCTAAGAATTGCATCATATGGTGGTTCAGTCATTGCATTTTTAGGTTTCATATACGCGATAGTAGTTATAGTTAGGAAGCTTGTAGATCCTACTAGGATGCTAGGATGGAGTTCAACTATTTCTGTATTGCTTATTTTAGGTGGATTGATTCTTCTGGTGCTAGGTCTTATTGGTGAGTATGTTGGAAGAATGTATATTAATATGAACAACTCACCACAATATGTTATTAGAAGTGTAATTCGAAGCGAGGATGGGGATAAGTAATGTACTTTACTACTCAGCTGGAAAAATTATATAAGAATGTTAGATGTCGGTTGACTGATATTCAGATTGCTTGTTTTATAGCAGCCATGGTTACAGGTATAGTGGCTCATGGATATGCTATGTTTAACCGTATATCCTATCATGACAACTCGGCTAGCTTATTCTCATTAGGTGGCACTTATGAGTCTGGAAGATGGGCACTGGGATTCATCTATGATTTACAGATGAAGACTACAAAGCTTTTTGCTGTGCCGGTTTTTAATGGCATCTTGTCAGTGCTTCTTATAGCTATATCAGCGATGATTATAGTTAAAATGTTCGATGTGAAAAGTAAGGTTTGGGCAGTATATATTGGAATAATTATGGTTGCCTATCCAGTAGTGACTAGTATTTTTTCATTTATGTTTACTTCTTGGGAATACTTTTTAGCATTGTTACTAGCAGTGGAAGCGGTGTATTTTCTGGAGAAGAAACGGTCGTTTGCTCGATTTGTGATATCTGCTATAATACTTTCTATTAGCTTGGGCTTGTACCAGGCGTTTTTTGCTGTTACGATAGCGTTATTTTTAGTATCCATGTTTATGGATGTAATCAATGGAAAAATTACATCTGTAAAAGAGTATGTGCTGCGAGGAATGTTGGCATTATGCCAGCTGGTGGCAGGTCTTGGAATATGGGCTATAATGCGTAAGCTCACACAGACAATCAAAGGGATTGAAGCTGTAGAGTATAAAGGCATGAGTGATGGATATTCGCTGGCTTTGTTTCCAAAGCGAGTAGTATTAGCATATAAAGCATTCTTCGGATTTTTCCAGGAAGGTATAAATGCCACTGCCTATTTGAGAATATTCACAGCTTTTATCGTGGCAGTCACAATTGTCCAGATCGTATATGCGTTAATAGTTGCAAAACAGAAAGCAACCATTAAATGCGTTTCAATAATTGGATTAATACTTCTTCCACTGGCGATGAACGTGGTATACATTCTTTCCACAAGTGATGAATATCATGTAGATACATTGATGCTTTATGGGGATATATTAATCTTCATTTTGCCGGTCATCTTGATAGAATGGTTTGAGCATAATGAGGTGTTTGATGGCTTATTGGCAAAGGGTGTTTCTTGTGTTACATGGATACAGATAGCCGTATTAGCTATTTCGGCAATTGGTTATGTTTATATGGACAACGCAGCCTATATGAAGGGCGAGATTGCAGTAGAGCAGGCTACAGCCTATTTTACTGAGCTAGTTGCAAACATTAAAGCTACTGATGGTTTTAGTGATGATATGGAAATTATCTTTGTTGGATGGAACTATATTGAAGATGGAACCAATGCAAAGGTGGATCCAGATGACCAACTGGAAGCCATCAAATTAGAGAAGTATCCTAGGTTTACAGACATTATCACCTATGGTGGCTCAAGATATTTCTTACAGGAGCATTTAGGTTTTGGAAATGACCTTTTGATAGAGGATGATGGAACAGTGGCAGCTGAGCCAGAAGTACAGGCTATGCCTATTTATCCCAATGACGGTTCCATTGCAGTTTTAAATGGACGAGTAATAGTAAAGCTTGGAGAATAATTAATGAGTAAGAGGCTTTCAATAGTGGTTTCAGTATATAATGAGGCCGCTGGTTTAAATCAGTTTTATAATCACACAAAGTTAGTATTAGCAGATGCAATGTCACAGACTGGGTGGGACTATGAGCTTATATTTGTAAACGATGGTAGCCGAGATGACAGCCTGGATATTTTAAAGGGATTTGCTGCCGAGGATGAACGAGTAAAAGTGGTTAACTTTGCTGCAAACCGAGGACATGAGGCTGCCATGATTGCAGGTATAGATTATTCCACAGGTGATGGAGTAGTTTGTATGGATGCTGACCTTCAGCATCCACCAGAGGCCATTCAGGGAATAATAGAGAAGCTAGAAGCAGGCTACGACGTGGTGTCTATGATTAGGACATCACGTGCAGATGCTGGATTATTTAAGCGTATCACTTCTGCAGCATTCTATCACGTGATGAATGCTATGTCTGGAAAGACAAAGTTTGAGAATAACTCTTCAGATTTCTTTGCGATTTCTAGGAGAGTTGCGCTTGTGCTAAAAAATGATTATAGAGAGCGAGTTCGTTTTCTCAGAGGATATGTTCAGAATGTCGGGTTTAAGAAAACAACTCAGGAATTTGAAGCAAGTGCAAGGGTGGCAGGTGAGAGTAACTATAATCTAAAGGCATTGATTAAACTTTCTCTGAACGCCATCTGCAATTTCTCAGATGTCCCTTTGAAAATGGGAATATATGCTGGTGTTTTTTCACTTATAGCCGCTTTTGTTTTGATGATTTATTCTATTGTTCAGTATTTCCTTGGAACAGCACCTAGTGGTTATTCCACTATTATAGTTGTGCTTTGCGTGATGTTTGGCGTGCTGTTTATGATTTTGGGATTTATTTCTGAATATTTAGCTATTATTTTCGCAGAGGTAAAGAATCGACCAATCTATATTGTGGACAGTGTTATCACAAAGGATGGAGAGGAATTAAAGTAGTTATATTTTATAGGTTATATTATGTCAAAAAAATTATTATCAATTATTGTTCCTTGCTATAACGAGGAGGAATCATTACCAATATTCTATGAGACTGTATGCGACTTGAAGCAACAGGGCCAGTTGGAGACGGTAGATTTAGAATTTGTCTTTGTTGATGACGGTTCTAAAGATGGTACTCTACGGGTGTTCCGTCAGCTTCAGGAAAAGGATGAGAGAGTACACTATGTTTCTTTTTCAAGAAATTTTGGAAAAGAGGCAGGTATTTATGCTGGTTTAGAGAAATCTAAAGGCGATTATGTGGTTATTATGGATGCAGATTTGCAGGATCCGCCTGCAATGCTACCTGAGATGTTGAAATATATTGAGAGTGGAGAATACGAGCGTGTAGCTACCCGCCGTGTAGACCGCAAAGGTGAGCCTCCAATCCGTTCATGGTTTGCTCGTAAGTTCTACAAGCTTATGAATAAGATTTCCAGCGCAGATATCGTGGATGGAGCTCGTGATTACCAGATGATGACACGCAAGGTTGTGGATGCCATTATCGCTATGGGCGAGTATAACCGATTCAGTAAAGGTATATTTGGCTGGGTAGGCTTCAAGAGCAAGTGGCTTGAGTTTGAAAATGTTGAGCGTGTGGCTGGAGAGACTAAGTGGTCATTCTGGAAGCTTTTTGTTTATGCTTTGGATGGTATAGTAGCATTTTCTACCACTCCGCTTATTATGGCATCTGTTTTTGGTGTAATTATGTGCTTAGTGGCATTTGTTTTTATCGTTGTAATCATTGTTCGTACATTAGTGTTTGGTGACCCTACAAGTGGTTGGCCATCAATGGTATGTATTATGCTTTTGGTTTCTGGTATTCAGTTGCTTTGCATGGGAATATTAGGACAGTATTTGGCAAAGACTTACCTTGAGACTAAAAAGAGACCAATATATTTGGTTCAGGAAGAGAAATAAATTGACTAAAAGCTTAGCTATTAATAAACAACAAAAGATAATATCCATATCAAACATAACCTTTGGTTTGATGTGCATGTTTTTGGTATACTATGGCTTATTCTGCAGTACCTTAGACAATACTTGGGTTATGGTCGTATCAATAGCCTACATATTTTGTCAGGCAATATATATAAAAAAAATGAGATTTGATTTAAACTTATTGTTTCTTTCAGAACCATTTTTTATCAGAGCCATGATTCAGATGCACACAGGGCGTTCTGGGGATGTGCCAAAGACTTTGGCCATGCCCTTACTAGCTTATTTTTTTGGTAAGATGTTGGTGTCAGAACGCAATGAAGAGAGTTCTGAATGTAAGTCTGTGGTTTCTACTGCTGCGCTTGGACTAGGATTAACACTTGCTGGATTTATTAGCTACCGTTCAACTATCAGTAGCCAATTTGCAGATACAGGCTATTATTTTTTCCCTTTTAATGCAGATGCTTTTTATCTAAATGAATTAATGTATTATTTTAACTTTTCGTTTGCGATTTGTTTTATAGGGGCAATTTGTGTTGCATTATTGTGGAAAATGCTTGGAAAGAATAATATGACATCGAAGGTAAGAAGTTATATCTTTGCATGTCTGGGCGCACTTTTCCTCCTAATCCTGGCTATATGGTATGTTAAAAATATTAGATTTGTAGCGTTTAAAGAAGGGATAAGGTGTCTATTTACAGAGTATTGGGGAAATTTCACTACTACTGTTATGTACGACTATTCCACCAGTAATATGTGGTTGGATTTTGAAAAGAACTTTGGAATAATGGTATTTTTGCCTTTATTTATCTTTTTATTGTTAACAATAAAGGATACAGTAAAGCTTACAATTAACAGAAATGTTGGTATTTTTTCCAAGACTTTATTGGTATTACTTTATGTGGTTTTAAATCTTTACTATTTTACAGAGCCATCGGCATCAGTCTACCCATATTTATGGTACATTGGGCTTATTGTGAATGGCATAATTAGTCAGATTTCAAATAAAAGTTAAAACATTTAATTCAATATGGTAGAATGTTAGAAGGGTGTCGAATGTACAAAAATAGCACTACTAGGTTTGGATGGCTAGATCAGGATTTTTTTGATAATTTGTTATTTGTAATAATTGCAGCTACTGCTTTTACAAGTGTTTTGTGCCATTGGATTTTGGATATTTTATATAAATATCGAAAGGGAATTGAAGGCAATAAGTATATAATTGATTTCAGGGCTGTTTTTGTTATCATTTGCATTGCATCGCTTTATTATGTGCTTAAGAAGGGATATATTAAATTCGATTTCGCGCTGATTATGTTGCTTCAGGCGATGCTAATGGCAGGAGTTATTGATTACCAAAATGAAAATTTTCCAGAAGTGTGTTATACATGGATAATTCCATCTTCATATATTATCGGTAAACTTGTCATCGGAAGAGATATAAAAACTGCGACATATAGAACATTAATAATGTACGTTGTATTAGCTATACCAGCTTATATTGACTCCACTTTAGACATTGGTGTTAATTGGGTTACTGGCTGGCAATGGGGAACAGAGCGCTGGCCACTTTTTTGGACAGGGGACATTGAAGCAAGAACAACTTTTGAGTATGGTTACATTCTTACTACAGTGGCAGTTGGGTTCGCTATCTTAAACTTTAAGAGACATAAAATTATATCACTTATTATTTTTGGTTTGATAGGCTTTGAACAGTATCTTATATATTGTGTTCAAGGTAGACAGAATCCTGTACTATTGGTAATTACATTGTTAATGAGTGCAGCAATGTTTTTATATGATAGTAGACATAATATTAGTAAGGCAGGAAAAAAGAAGATCTTTAGAGGCTTTATTTGTTTTCTTGGGTTCATTCTTTTTGTTTCAATACTTTTTAAATTTGATTTTTGGGGTATAAAGACTCTGTATGAAAATTCCTATTGGGCTCCAGGAGGTTTTTTAAAAAACGAGCGTTTTTTTAGGAATTGGCTTGCTTTTAAGCATATGCTTAAATATCCCACAGTTAATTATTCTGTAAGATATGGTTACTATCATGCGCATAGTTTATTGTTGGAGTATGGTAGACTGTTTGGCCTTACAACATGGGGAATGTTGACTATATTTAGAATTCTTATCCTGATTCAAGTGTTTAGGATGGCCATTCGGGCAAGCAGGTATTCTTGGATAAAATATCTAATGGTCCCTGCGGTTGTGTCTGTGAATATATATTACACTATGGAGCCAAACAATGCGGCATTCAGGCATATGTGGATGTATGGTTTATTCCTTAGTGGTATGGTCAGAGGTTGGTTAGAGCTTGAAGAGGATAGTAATTATATTCCAAAGATGATTTGCCCTGAGGAAGTAAAGAATGGGCTTACTATAAAAGACGAGAATGATGTAGAAGGTTAAGTTTGTGAAAAAAAAGCGGATACTTGTAACGGGGAAGACCTCTTACATAGGTACAAATTTCATAAGCTATATAAATGGTTTAGATGGGTACGAGGCCCAGGCTATTTCAGTCAGAGATGACTCTTGGAAATCCATGGATTTCAGCCAGTATGATGTGGTCTATGACGTGGCACGCATTGCTCATGTTAAGGAGACGCCTGAAATCAAGCACATGTATTTCGACGTCAACTGTGATTTGGCAGTGGCTCTTGCTAAAAAGGCCAAGGCTGAGGGAGTGAAGCAGTTTATTTACCTTAGCTCTATCAGTGTTTACGGCATGCTAGAGGGCAGGATTGATGCCGAAACCCCAGAGGAGCCTAATAACCTTTACGGGAAATCTAGGCTAAAGGCAGAGCAGGAGCTGAAGAAGCTAATCTCTGACGATTTTATAGTATCAATTGTCCGTCCTCCTATGATTTACGGGGAGGGTAGCAGGGGCAATTATCTCTTGCTGAAAAAATATGCTCTGAAGCTTAGAGCTTTTCCTAATGTAGCCAATGAACGAAGCATGATTAGCATAGAAAATATGTCTAAGGCTGTTGCTTCTATCATAGACAATCCACAGTCGAGAATTTATCATCCACAGGATGTGGACTACGTGAAGATTCACGATATAGTAAAGAAGGTTACAGAGGATGCTGGTTATAAGTTCCACACTATCCATATCGGCTTGGATTTGGTGAAGTTTCTCACACGTAATGTGTACGTATTCAAAAAGGCTTTCGGTAGCCTCATATGTGACCAGCTCATTGATGATGACAGAGTGCCTGTAGATGGCTTGGTTTCCATCATTATGCCTATGTACAATGCAGAGGCATTCGTTACTGATGCCATTAAGTCAGTACAAGCTCAGGATTATCAGAACTGGGAACTTTTTGTTATTGATGATGGTTCTATTGATGGTGGTGCAGAACTAGTAAAAACTATTGCTACTTCTGATAACAGAATTAATTTAATTCAAAAGAAAAATGGAGGTGTAGCTTCCGCTAGAAATGCTGGTTTAAGAGCTGCAAATGGTCGCTATATAGCATTCCTAGATAGCGATGACAAATGGCATGAGGGCAAGCTCACAAAGCAGCTTAACCTGCTTAAGGAAAAAGGTGGTAAGATGTGCTTTAGTGCCACAGCATTTATGGATGAAGCTGGGAACGACCTTCATAAATGGTGGCCTGTTCCAGAAGAGGTGGATTATGAGAGGCTCCAGAGGACTAATGTAATACCATGTTCATCTGTCCTAATTGACAGGACTGGTCTTAAGTTCTTCTATGTGCCAAATCAGGGCCATGAGGATTACGCTACCTGGCTTATGATTCTTCGTGACAATCCTATCAAGGCCTACGGTATAAATGAGCCATTGTTCTCATACCGTAAGTCAAAGAACGGCCTCAGCAGTAGTAAGGTCCGCACGTTGCGTTGGACATGGCATGTGTACTTTGATAGCTTGGGCTATAGTTGGATTAAGAGTACATATTGCTTCATCAGATGTGAGCTGCTTACAGTTTGCAAGTATTTGAAGGGTATGAGACCATAGAAAGAGGAAGATATATGAAAACATACGGAGTTATCATGGCAGGAGGCGGAGGAACTCGCTTCTGGCCTTTATCGAGACACGAGGTTCCAAAACAGCTTTTAAATCTTAGTGGAAAAGATCTAATGGTAAATGAGACTATCGATAGAGTGGCTACACTTTGCGATAAGTCAGATATTTTTATTGTTACAAATGTAGATCAGGTTCCTGGCATGGAAAAGGCTACAACAGGTAGAATTAAGTCAGACCATATCCTGAGTGAGCCGGCTGCTAGAAATACAGCCGCATGTATTGGATATGCAGCATTTGAGATTGTAAAAAAATATGGGGATGGAGTAATGTGCATTTTCCCTTCAGACCATTATATAAAGAACGAGGCTGCTTTCACCAGCACACTTAAAGAAGCTATAAAAGAAGCTGAGACAGGTTCTTTAGTAACAATGGGTATTACACCTACATTCCCATGTACAGGATATGGTTATATTAGGTTTGATAAGTCTGAGGCCACTGTAGCAAAGAAGGTTGTTGAGTTCAAGGAAAAGCCAGACCTTAAGACCGCTGAAGAATATGTTGCAAGCGGTGAGTATGCATGGAACAGTGGAATGTTTGTATGGAAGGCTTCTATAATTCTTCAGGAGTTTGAGAGACTGCTTCCAGATGTATACGCATGTCTTAAAAAGATTGCAGATGTGATGGGAACACCAGGGGAAAAGAAGACTATCGAGGAAGTATATCCTACCATCCCAAGCATTTCTATCGATTATGGTATCATGGAAAAGTCTGACAAGGTAAAGGTTATTTCAGCTGAGATGGGCTGGAATGATGTTGGAAGCTGGGATAATCTGGGCGTTCTCTACGATGCAGATGAAAATGGTAATGTTTTTGCAGGAGAACATCTCGCCATCGACACTAAGGATTGCATCACATACTCTAAGAAGCGTCTTATTACCACAGTTGGAGTGGAGAATCTTATTATCGTTGAGACTGACGATGCCATCATGGTAGTTGATAAAAATAGAGCACAGGATGTTAAGCTTATTGTAGAGGAACTCAAAAAGCAGGGAAGAACAGAACTACTCTAGGAAATTGGAATTTAATAGTGTAATGAGGTATAATTGGCTATGATTGAGAAAAAATCATAGCCATTTTTAATGAGAGGAAATGAAGATATGTTAGACTACAAAGCAGAATATGATAGATGGATGAATACAGAGCTGGCTGATGCTGATTTAGCAGTGGAGCTTAAATCAATGTCAGAGCAGGAGATTGAGGACTCCTTTTATAGAAATTTAGCCTTTGGTACAGGCGGACTTCGAGGCGTAATAGGTGCAGGCACAAATAGAATGAATGTGCATACAGTTGCTAAGGCATCACAGGGGCTTTCAGATTATCTTGTTGCAAAATATGGTGACAAGGCCAGTGTGGTAATCGGATACGATAGTAGAATTAAGAGTGATATGTTTGCCAAGGTCGCAGCAGAGGTTTTTGCTGCTAATGGTATCAAGGTTAATCTTTGGTCAGAACTTCTGCCAGTACCTACAGTTTCATTTGCTACAAGATACCTTCACGCATCAGCAGGTGTAATGATTACTGCATCACACAACCCATCAAAGTACAACGGATATAAGGTGTATGGTGACGATGGATGCCAGATTACTACTGAGGCTGCAGCAGAGATTTTAGCAGAGATTGAAAAGCTTGATATTTTTGTTGATGTTAAGAAGGCAAGCTTTGATGAGGAATTGAAAAAGGAGCAGATTAATTATATTCCTGAAGAAGTCCTCACTGCATTTATTGAAGAAGTAAAGAGCCAGTCAATGCTTAAGGCTGATGATGTAGAAATAGATAAGAACGTTGCCATCGTGTATTCGCCACTTAATGGAGCAGGATTACAGCCAGTGCTTCGTACATTAAAGGAGACAGGCTACACAAACATAACAGTTGTAGCAGAGCAGGAAAAGCCTGATGGCAATTTCCCTACATGCCCATATCCAAATCCAGAGATTAAGGAAGCTATGGCTCTTGGAATGGAGTATGCAAAGAAGCATAATGCAGATTTGCTTCTAGCTACAGACCCAGATTGCGACCGTGTAGGTATCGCTGTCAAGGACGAGCAGGGTATTAGAGGACCTAAGGGTGAGTATGCCCTTCTCTCTGGAAATGAGACAGGTATTCTCCTTTTAGATTATATTTGCAGCAGAAGAAATGCTACAAAGACAATGCCTGAAAGTCCTGTAATGGTAAAGACAATCGTTACTTCTGATATGGCTACACAGGTGGCTGATAATTATGGTGTCAGAACAATTGACTGTCTCACAGGATTTAAATTTATTGGTGAGCAGATTGGTCTTATGGAGGCTCGTGGCGAGGAGGATAACTATATCTTCGGAATGGAAGAGTCTTATGGCTATCTCACAGGCGGATATGTACGCGATAAGGATGCTGTAGATGGTGCTTTCATGATTTGCGAGATGTTTGCATATTATAAGAGTCAGGGCATCGGACTGATTGAGAAGCTTGAGGAGCTTTATCGTAAATACGGATATAGATTAAATACACTTCATTCATATGAGTTTGATGGTGCAGCAGGCGCTGAGAAAATGAAGGGTATCATGGCTAATTTCCGTGGAAGCATTAATGAGTTTGGCGGAAAGAATGTGGAGAAGCTAATAGATTATCTTCCAGGAGTGGATGGCCTTCCAAAATCGGATGTTCTTAAGTTTATTCTTGAGGACAACTGCTCGGTGGTAGTAAGACCATCTGGTACAGAACCAAAGGTGAAGTTTTATATCTCTATTTCTGACAAGAGCATGGAAGCTGCGGCAGAGGTGGAAAAGAAGGTTCTTGGAAAACTTGAGGAGATAATGGGTTAATCTATGAAGCTATTGATTGATGCCAGAAATCTGGGCAGTAAACCCAGCGGCATTGGCATGTATGCATATAACTGGATAAAGGCACTCAAAGAATATGACGAACTTGATATACATGTAATAGTTGATATTGTAGAAAGCGGGCAGATTAAAGAGCTGGATGCAGATGAAAAAGTTACCGTTTATAGCTATGGTAGCAGCGCTAATAAGAGTGCTAATGTATTCAGTTATTTTAAATACATCAAGGGGCTTATAGAAGAAACGAAGCCGGATGTGTTTTGGGAGACAAATAACCTCATTCCAGTAAGGATAAAGAATCCTTATGGGAAGTATATCGTGACTATTCATGATATGTTCCCAGTTACCATGCCAGAGTGTTTTGGAAAGATTTACCCTTATTACTTTAGGTACGGAATCAGCAAGACCTTAAGATGTGTTGATGGAATATTGTATGATTCCAATTACTCCAAGAAGGAAACAGAAGCGTTCTTTCCAAAAGCAAAGACTATTAAAAGCTTCATATCCTATATTATTATTCCGCCTATCCCGGAGATGAAGGTGGAGGAGAAGGATTACTTCCTCTACATGGGAAATCTGGAAAAAAGAAAAGGTACGGATATTCTCCTGAATGCATACGAGCTTTATGTGCAACAAGGCGGAACAAGGGAGCTATATCTTGCAGGAAAAGTACGTGAAGTGGATATTGATGTCAGACTAAAAGAGTTGGAACAAAAGATACCTACACTTCATTATCTGGGATATGTGGATGATGAGACAAGAACTAGACTATATCGCGAATGTGGATGCTTTGTATTCCCTTCCAGAGCAGAAGGCTTTGGAATGCCGGTAATAGAGGCTATGCAGTGTGGCAAGCCGGTTATTGCCAGTGATTTGGAGATATTTAAGGAGCTGGTAGGGGAGGCTTGTGTTACTTTCGAATATCGAGATGAAGAAAATGATTCCGAAAGATTGAGTATAGTGTTATCGGAATATGAAATAGATGGCGCATATCCAGACGATTTGAAACATATTTCTGAAACATATGATGTCACTCATTTGAACAAAAGAATGGCCTCTTATTTGGCAGATTTATATTAAGACTAAAGTATGTTTTTTGTTAATAATCGCATGAATATGTGATAGAATAATAAGTCGAGTACAAAAAGCTGATTAAGGAAAACTAAAGTTAATGAAAATCGGTATAGATGCACGTCCGCTCACCGTGGACAAATTTACCGGTATACCTAATTATGTATACCAGATATGTAAAGAATGGATGGTCAATCATCCAGAACACGAATATTATTTAATGTCTAGGCGACCTATTTGTTTTAGAGAAGAGGATTTACCAGATAACTGGCACATGGTGAATGATCCTTGGATTATCGATAAGGGAAAGTTTTGGTTTCTATTCAAACTCCCTGAGTTAATAAAGAAAAATGAGTTAGATATTTTCTGGGGACCTAATTATACTCTGCCTAGAAAAGTTAAAAGAACTAAATATTACTTATCTATTATGGATATGGCAATATTTAAATTTAAGCATGTAGGACAGTGGAAAAATAGCCTACAGATAAAGCTTTTTCTTAAAAAGAACACAAGAAAGTCTGAACGTATAATAGTCATTTCTGAATCGACTAAAAAAGATGTTATTGACCTCATGGGTGTGCCAGCTAAAAAAGTAGATGTCACATATATTGCTGGGGATAGTGCTAATAAAGATTACAATGGTGAGATTCGCGATGAGATAAAAAAGCTTAATGACTATTATCTGTTTGTAGGAACAATTGAACCAAGAAAGAATATTACTACCATTGTCAAGGGATTTGAAAAATTTTGTGATGACAACCCAGAAGAAGATGTAAAATTGGTATTGGCAGGCGGTAGGGGATGGAATTGCAATGAAATATATGCACAAGTAAAAAATAGTAATCATACAAACAAAATACTAATGCCTGGATTTGTTTCAGATTCTGAAAAGGAGTATTTGTATAAACACGCAATAGCGTTTGTATATCCTTCGTTATATGAGGGGTTTGGGATGCCTATATTAGAGGCATTTAAATATGGAACACCAGTTATTACGGCTAACAATTCTTCGCTCCCTGAAGTGGGAGGAGATGCTGCGTTTTATGTTGATACATTTGATTCAAGTGCATTGGCTGAATATATGAAGACAGTTTATATAATGGACGAGAAAGAATTGAATAATCTTAAAGCAAAAATGGAGAATCGTCTAAAACAGTTTTCCTGGAAAAAATGTGCAGATGAGACCCTTGACCTTATCACAGGTTGAATAAGGAGAAAAGAAACAGTAGGATAAAGTAAGAGAATCTAATAAAATATTATGGAGACAAGAATGGAACAGATAAACGTTGAGGAAATCATGGCTCAAATAAGACAGGAGATAAAGGACAAAGGATATACCCCTGACATGCTGAGTTTCAAAGACGTAAATGCGATATATTCTATGGATGTAGAATATGAATACGAAGATTTTGTTAATACTGTGGGTAGTATACAGACCATTAAGTCTATAAGCTGGAGGAGAAATGATATAGGCGGAGGTATTAAAGGTACAGTAAAACGTGCTATTATGAAGCTTATTGGATTTGTAGTTGATTATCATGTGTCTAGTCAAAATATATATAATGATCGAGTGGCATATGCTTTTACACAGCTTCAGTCATATATAGACAAACAGGGGAAACTTATTGATGATTATCAGAAAAAGCTTGATGAATTATCAGAAAGAATAAAAAAAATGGAGAATAAGTAATGAGAATTATTCAAGTGCTCACCACTATTTCATATGGAGATGCTGTGGGAAATGATACGTTGGCAATTGATAAAATTCTCAAGGAATTAGGTTTTGAAACCGGAATATATGCAGAGAATATTGGAAAAAGGATTCCCAAAGGTGTAGCATTTACGATTGATGATATTCCCCAGTTAGATAAAGATGATATTATTATCTATCATTTGTCTACCGGTTCGGAATTGAACTACAAATTGTCAGGATATAATGGTCGAAAACTTGTGGTGTTTCATAATATTACGCCAAGCAATTATTTTATTGGTTACAATAATATACTATGGAATCTATGTAAATCTGGCTTGGCAGGGGCAAAGTATTTGTCTGATAAAGTGGACTATGCGTTGGCGGATTCATCGTTTAATAGAGATAATCTGATTGATATGGAGTATAATTGCAAAATAGATATACTTCCAATAATAATTCCATTTGAGGACTATAACAAAAATCCAAACCAAGATATTATAAAAAAATACTCCGATGATGGATATGTGAACATACTTTTTACAGGTAGAATTGCACCTAATAAATGTCAGGAAGATATTGTTGCTGCTTTTTATCAATATCATACAAAATATAATCCTAAGAGCCGTCTTTTCCTTGTGGGAAATTATGAGGGACTAGAAAAATATTATAATCACCTGAAGGAATATGCAAGTATGCTTGGAATAGAGGATTATGTTGTGTTTTCTGGACATATCCCATTTGATGAAATATTGGCATATTATCATATAGCAGATTTGTTCTTGTGCATGAGTGAACACGAGGGATTTTGTGTTCCGTTGGTTGAAGCGATGTACTTTGATATACCAATTGTAGCGTTCGATAGCTCGGCAATAGGTGATACCCTTGGTGGTTCAGGAATAATGGTAAAAGAAAAGAATCCTGTGGAAACAGCCGGATTGATAGACTATATATTTACTCATGAAGATATTAAGGAAAAGATATTGCGAAATCAAAGGGAAAGATTAGAGTATTTCCAATACGATAGGACTAAAGAGAAGTTTCTTTCATATCTGAAAGAGTTTATAGAGAGGTCATAAATGAAGGAGAAGGTTTGCTTTGTAGTACAGCGATATGGCATAGAGGTAAATGGAGGAGCTGAGCTTCAGTGCAGATTATTTGCAGAGCATTTAAATGAATATTATGACGTTGATGTGGTAACGACAAAGGCAATTAGCTACATGACCTGGAAGGATGAGTATGTAGATGACTCTGAAAATATAAATGGAGTAAATATACATAGATTTAGTGTAGCTAAAGAAAGGAATCAGGATTCCTTCAATTCGATTAACGGACGTTTTATGAACGAGGGTTTAAGTATTGACGAGGAACAGGAATGGATTGATGAACAGGGCCCGTATTGTCCCGATATGATTGATTATATCCGAAATCATAAAGACGAATATAAGGCTTTTGTGTTTTTTACTTATCTTTATTATCCGGCTGTAATGGGGTTACCTTTGGTGTCGGATAAGTCTATTTTTATCCCAGAAGCACATAATGAACCGTTCTTAAAAATGGTTGCTTATAGGAGATTGTTTTACCGCCCTCGTGCGTTCTTCTTCAATACAGAGGAAGAACGATATTTTGTTCAACGAAAATTTAAAAACTATTATATTCCCAGTGATATTGGTGGCATTGGAATAGATATTCCAATTGATACAGATGCTGACAGATTCAAAAATAAATATTCACTGGATAATTACATAATATACGCTGGTAGAATAGATGAAAATAAAGGTTGTGATAAACTTTTTGAGTATTTTATCGAGTATAAAAAAAGAAATGAGGGTGACATAAAGCTAGTCCTTATGGGAAAAGCAGTTATCGATATACCTGAAAGAGATGATATTATATCGTTGGGGTTTGTGGATGAATCTGACAAGATTGACGGAATGGCTGGTGCCAGGCTTCTTGTCCTCCCATCGAAATATGAAAGTCTTTCTATGGTTGTTTTAGAGGCAATGTCTGTTAAGACACCCGTTATGGTAAATGGTCAGTGCGACGTTTTAAAAGGACACTGTGTTAAAAGTAACGGAGCGTTTTATTATAACAACTATTTTGAGTTTGAAGGACAGATTAATTATATTCTTGATAATAATGATGTCGTAGATAAAATGTGTAAGAATGCTTTGGAATATGTTGAGAATAATTATAAGTGGGATGTAGTGACAAAAAAACTCACAAAGCTAATAGAAGAGATTTAGATAAATGAAGAAAATAGGATTTGTTATACCGTGGTTTGGTATGAATATACCTGGTGGTGCTGAATCAGAATTTAGAGAGCTTACAAAGCATTTGGCGGATTCCGGATCGGATTTAGAGATACTTACCACCTGCGTTGAAAAGTTTAGCAGTGATTGGAATAAAAATTATCATAAAGAAGGTATCTATGTTGAGGCTGGCATGACAGTTCGCAGATTCCCTGTTCGAAAGCGTAATACAAAAGCCTTTGATGATGTAAATAATAAGCTGATGCATAACCAGTTGCCAAACGAAGCTGAGGAAGAGATATTTTTTAAAGAATCTGTAAATAGTCCCCGTTTATATGAATATATTAAAACTCATTCGGATGAATATGAGTTATTTGTATTTATGCCATATATGTTTGGTACTACATTTTATGGAGCTCAAATAAATCCAGAAAAGACGGTGGTCATACCATGTTTACACGATGAAAGCTATATTTACATGAAGTCTTTTGATAAAGTCTTTTCTAAAGTGTCTGGAATGGTTTTTCTGTCAAAGCTAGAGTGTGAACTTGCAAAACGTGTTTATGATTTATCTAGTGTTAATGCAAAGGTGCTAGGCGCTGGTGTTGATACAGAAATATCTGGAAATGCTGAGTCGTTTAGGAAGAAGTTTAACATTCATGATGATTTTATACTTTATGCGGGGAGAAAAGATGCTGGAAAAAAAGTAGATACCCTTATACAGTATTATTGTGAGTACAAGAAGAGAACAGGACGTGATGCTAAGCTTGTACTGATAGGCGGGGGCAGCATAGTCATTCCAGATATATACAAATCAGAAATACTGGATTTAGGTTTTGTAGATAAGCAAGATAAATATAATGCATATGCAGCAGCTACATTGCTTTGTCAGCCATCTTTCAATGAAAGCTTTTCTATAGTTATTATGGAAAGCTGGTTATCTGGAATACCTGTTTTGGTTGCAGAGCAATGTGCAGTTACCACTAATTTTTGTAAAGAATCCAATGGTGGGTTATGGTTCAAAGACTATTTCGATTTTGAATATGCAGTGGAATATATATTTAGTAATCCTGCTGCTGCTGATACAATGGGATTTAATGGCTGTGAATTTGTAAAGAATAACTTTTCATGGGATGTTGTAGTTGATAAATACAAAAAATATTTTAAAGAAATTGCGGTTGGTACGTGATTGAATTCTTAAGCTTGTTTTGGCAGATTTTATAGAACGTGGAATAAATTTTGGTTAGAATAAAAGAAATATATGATTATAGAGAAATGATTTATAGCTTGGTTCGCAAAGAATTGAGAGGAAGATATAAAGGATCAGCGCTTGGATTTTTGTGGACCTTCATAAATCCACTTTTGCAATTACTTGTTTACACTTTGGTGTTCTCGGTTATCATGAGGGCTGGAGTTGAAAAATATTATATCTTTTTGTTTGTTGCATTAGTACCATGGATGTTTTTTTCTTCGGCTTTGACCGGAGACGCTGGATGTATTTTTTCTTCGCAGGATTTGGTAAAGAAGATATACTTCCCTAGAGAAGTATTACCGATATCGTATATTACCAGCGGATTTGTTAATATGATTTTGACTTTTCTGGTTGTTTTTTTAGTACTAATCATAAGTGGATTTGGGATTAATCCCGTCGCAGTATTATTCATGCCAATTATAATGATTGTTGAGTATTTGCTGGCGCTGGGAATAGCTTTTTTGACTTCGGCCTTAACAGTTTATTTCAGAGATTTGCAGTATATTCTTTCTATTATTGCGATGGCTTGGCAGTTCCTTACTCCTGTTATGTATGGACAGGATATGGTTGAGAAGCAGTTGGTGGAATATCCAGTATTAATGAAGATTTGGAATTTGAATCCTACCACACCGATGATAAATGCAAACAGAGATATATTGTATTACAAGCGCATTCCAGAACTGGATACACTGTTATCAGCAGTTGTCTTGGGAGTGTTTGTATTAGCTTTAGGATACTTCGTATTTGGAAAATTACAAAAGGGGTTTGCAGAACAATTTTAGCGGTGAGACAGAATGAAGAAAGAAAATGCTATTGAAGTAAAAGATTTGAAAAAATCATTTAAAATATATTATGATAAAGGAACTCAGTTAAAGGAACGTGTTCTATTTAGAAAGCGAAATCAATACGAAAAAAGAGAAGTTCTTAAAGGTATTTCCTTTGATGTAAAAAAGGGTGAAGCAATTGGTCTTATTGGGCACAATGGTTGTGGTAAAAGCACAACATTAAAACTTTTGACAAGAATAATTTATCCTGATAGTGGCAGTATTGAGATGAGTGGAAGGGTATCTAGCCTGATCGAACTTGGAGCTGGATTTCATCCTGATATGAGTGGTAGGGAAAATATATATATACTAATGCTTCTATATTTGGCTTATCAAAAAAGGAAATTGACAGGAGAATACAGGATATCATAGATTTTTCAGAGATTGAAGAATTTATTGATAATCCTGTTAGGACATATTCATCAGGAATGTATATGCGCCTAGCGTTTTCGTTTGATACTGGCCGGTTCCTTTTGCCGGTATAGATTTATATCATGAGGAGCTGGAAGCCTATGTTAGAGAGCTGGGGCTAGAGGATGTGATATTTACAGGGCATATTAAGTTTTCACAGATACTGGCATATTACAGATGCGCAGATATTTTCTTGTGTATGAGTGAACATGAGGGATTCTGTGTACCTCTTCTAGAAGCTATGTATTTTGGTATACCTGTTATAGCAAGGGATGCACCTGCTATTGCAGGGACCTTAAATGGAAGTGGCTTTTTACTACAGGATAATAATCCTATAGCAGCGGCAGAAGTGATTGACAGAGTCATCTCAGATGAGGGACTTCGTGCTACTATAGTCGAGAACCAAAAGAAACGATTGAGGGACTTTGATAATACCATAGTAGAAAAGCAGTTTTTAGGTATTATTAGTGATAAAATTAGGAGTCATGGTTTAGGATGAAGAAACTAGGTTTTGTTATTCCCTGGTACGGTGAAGACATTTCTGGTGGCGCAGAAGCAGCTTTACGAGATGTGACTAATCACCTGTTTGAAGCAGGTATGGATATTGAAATATTATCTACCTGCGTAAAGGAATTTCATTCTGATTGGAATAAGGACTATTATAAGGAAGGCGTTACCTACAATTCTAAGGGTATCCCTATTAGGAGATTTAAAGTAAGAAAAAGAAATGTGCCAGCCTTTGACGGGGTTAATATCAAGCTCATGCAGGAGGATGCGAGGATCACTCTGGCAGAGGAAGATACATTCCTTAGGGAGATGGTTAATAGTCCTGGCTTATATACTTACATCAGGGAGCATAAGGACGAATACCAGGCATTTGTATTTATCCCATATATGTTTGGCACTACTTACTTTGGCGCTAAGGAGTGCCTAGACAAGGCGGTTCTTATGCCTTGCTTTCACAAGGAAAGCTACACCTACATGAAGCGCTTTGTGGAGACCTATTCTCATGTGGCAGGAATGCTTTTCAATTCCTATGCTGAGGAGGACCTTACCAGATCCATTTACGACCTGTCGGGAGTGAAGGCGGTGACTATGGGCTTGGGGGTGGATACAGACCTCTCTTTCGAGGCTGACCGCTTTAAAAAAAAATACCATATAGAGGATCAGTTTATACTCTACGCAGGCCGAAAGGATGTAGGTAAGAATATATATACCCTTATATACTATTTCCAGGAGTATTTACATAGAAACACCGATAACATGAAACTTGTACTTATTGGCGGTGGAGATATCGATATTCCTAAGGAAATAAGAGATAAAGTTATTGATTTAGGTTTTGTGGATATTCAGGATAAGTATGACGCTTATGCTGCCGCGGAGCTTTTATGCCAGCCATCAAAGCATGAGAGCTTTTCCTATGTGATTATGGAAAGCTGGCTATGTGAGAGGCCTGTAATAGTACATTCCGATTGTGCCGTCACCAGGACCTTTGTCCAGAAATCTAATGGAGGCCTGTACTTCAAGGATTACTTTGAGTTTGAGGGGGCTGTAAATTATATTATTGACAACCCTGAAAATGCAAAGCAGATGGCTTTGAATGGCAAAAAGTTTGTGAAAAAAAACTTTGACTGGGATGTTATGATTGAGAAATATAAGAAGTATTTTGATTTGCTTGGAGGAATAGAGTAGTTTGGATAGGTTAAGAGACATATATGATTACAGAGAGATGGTATTCAGCCTGGTTCGTAAGGAACTCAGGGGTAGATATAAGGGCTCGGCTTTGGGATTCTTATGGACATTTATAAACCCACTTCTTCAGTTGTTAGTGTATACACTTGTTTTTTCTGTTATCATGAGAGCTGGAATAGATAAGTACTATATCTTTTTGTTTGTTGCACTAGTTCCATGGATGTTTTTCTCCTCTGCTTTAACAGGAGGAGCTGGATGTATTCTTTCATCTCAGGACATGGTAAAGAAGATTTACTTTCCCAGAGAAGTACTACCAATAGCTTATATCACTAGTGGTTTTGTAAACATGGTTCTAACATTTTTGGTGGTATTCGTCGTGCTTATCGTCAGCGGGTTTGGCATTAATCCAGTAGCGATTCTTTTTATGCCAATAATAATGATAGTTGAATATTTACTAGCTTTAGGGATTGCTTTCCTAACCTCGGCTTTGACTGTATATTTCAGAGATTTACAATATATTCTTACGATTATAGCTATGGCTTGGCAGTTTTTGACACCTGTAATGTATGGACAAAGTATGGTTGAAGAACAGCTATCTCAATATCCAATCTTAATGAAGATTTGGAATCTTAATCCTACTACGCCTATGGTAAATGCCTATAGGGACATTTTATATTACAAACAGATACCTGAACTAGACACTTTGCTAGCTGCAACTGTTTTGGGATTTGTTGTTTTAGCTATAGGTTATATTGTGTTTGGTAAGTTGCAAAAAGGATTTGCAGAACAGTTTTAATGGTGGTATAGAATGAATAGTGAAAATGCAATTGAAGTAAGAGATTTGAAAAAATCTTTTAAGATATATTATGACAAGGGTACACAATTGAAAGAACGAGTGCTTTTTAGAAAAAGAAATCGATACGAGAAAAGAGAAGTACTTAAAGGGATTTCATTTGATGTAAAAAAAGGCGAAGCTATTGGACTTATTGGGCACAACGGTTGCGGTAAAAGTACCACCCTTAAGCTTCTTACTAGAATAATTTATCCAGATAGTGGCAGCATTGAGATGCGTGGAAGAGTATCTAGTTTGATTGAGCTTGGAGCAGGCTTCCATCCTGATATGAGTGGTAGGGAAAATATTTATACAAATGCTTCAATCTTTGGTTTATCAAAAAAGGAAATAGACAGAAGAATTCAAGATATCATAGATTTCTCTGAGATAGAAGAGTTTATTGATAATCCAGTAAGGACATATTCTTCCGGAATGTACATGCGATTGGCATTTGCTGTAGCTATTAATGTTGATGCAGATATTCTTTTGATAGATGAGATTTTAGCAGTTGGAGATGCTTCATTTCAAGCAAAATGTTTTGATAAATTACGAGAAATAAAAGCGCGTGGAACTACAATAGTGATAGTGTCACATTCACTGGGCCAAATAGAGCAAATTTGTGAAAGAAGCATTTGGATACATGAAGGTACAATAAGAGAAGAGGGGCATCCATTTGAAGTTGACATGAAATATCTTGATTACATGGGGCAAAAAAAACATCAAATGGAAAAGATTAAAAAAGAGGAAGAAGAGCCAAACATCGATGCAGACACAACAGAAAAGGTTTATGAAGAGGAACAGGAGCGTAAAATTGAAATAACTAAGGTTGTTCTTCTAAATAAGGCAAATGAAGAGGTGTCAAATGTTCGCGTAGAGGACCCAGTTACTTTAAGGGTTTACTATAATAGACATGAACTGGTAGAAAATCCAATTCTGGGATTAAAAATATATAGAAATGATAATGTTCATGTGTTTGGGATTAATTCTCAAAATGAAGGAATAGATATAAATTTAAAAGACGAAGGGTATGTTGAGATATTTTTTCCGCATTGGAATTTTGTTCAAGGGGAATATCATTTGGATGTTGCTTTCCGTGAAGAAAATATGACGATTTGTGATTATCAGACAAAAGCGTTGACATTCACAACGTATAATCAAGTTTTTGAGGCTGGCATTATGCATCTGGGACATAGATGGATTGTGTAAATAATAAATAAAAAAGGAATAACAATGGGTGATATAGAAAAAAAAGTAGAAGCTTTACCGGAGATATACCAAAACATATTTGGATATGCAGAATATGATGGAGAGAGTTCTAGGAATTGTCGGCAAAGAGAGGACATAGTTGTTGATATAGTAAGGCATTTTCAGGCTAAGTTAGGTAAAAAGGAAATAAGGGTTTTAGATTTAGGCTGTGCACAGGGATATTATTCGTTCTCTTTGGCTCAAGAAGGTTGCAAGGTAGAAGGGATTGATTATCTGGATAAAAATATAGATTTATGCAATGCCCTGCAACAAGAAAATGGTCTAGACTGTACGTTTAAAGTGCAGAAAATCACTCTTGAAATGATTCAGGCAATAGAAGATAACGCGTATGATGTAATATTGTTTTTTTCTGTTGTTCATCATATCTGTAACGAAAATGGATTTGAGTATGCCAAAGAATTATTCGAAACACTTGTTGGTAAGTGTAGGTTTATGCTTACAGAACTTGCATTAAAGGAAGAAAATTATTATTGGAGTGAGAATCTGCCATCTTATTATGAAGATTGGTTTGATAAGATTTCTTTTTTTGACGAGCAGACTTTTTTCGAAACACATTTGACAGAGGTAAAAAGACCATTTATTTTTTGTAGTAATAAATTTTGTTATCTTAAAGGTCAGTTTTATGAAGTGGACACATATAAAGCGACTTCGTACGAGGATAAACCAGAAGATTTATGCCGAAGGTATTTTTCCTGTGAGAATAAAACAATTTTAATAAAGTGCTTTCGCAAATCACCAAGAATACACGATGACTTTTTAAATAAAATCATAAGTGAAATTATAAATGAAATAGATTTTCTTAAACAAAATGGCGATGTGTCTTTTGTACCTAGATTAATAGACTACAAAAATGGTAGATATTCTGTAATAGAAATAACGGAAATTAT
>JAEEGL013843829.1_pt1 | contig 35484 bp, 29 predicted proteins | sample 9134231 | NCBI WGS metagenome assembly JAEEGL01 (sample SAMN16246548, study PRJNA631951) | gut metagenome | biome: gut microbiome; feature: rumen; material: fiber-attached | host: Bos | place: Iran: Karaj | collected 2018-10 | reverse complement strand
GGGGCTCGAACCCTGGACCCATTGATTAAGAGTCAATTGCTCTACCAACTGAGCTAAGGACGCGTATGTTTCGTTTTTGCGAGTGCAAAGGTACGGACTTTTGCCGAATTGAGCAAATGTTTTATTGTTTTTTTTCCTTTTAAGCCTTCAACTCGTACAAATCCGAAGGAGACTTCCTTTTTAGGATGTCTAATTCAAAGTCAACACCAGGTATTATACCAAAACTCCTAAGTAAACCCTCTACAGTTTTACGTGCTAGTTCGGGGTGATTATTCTCTTCACTAAGATGACATAACCACACATGTTTTAATATAGGTGTAGCATGTTCTGCTATCAGTTTTGCCGATTCCTTATTACAAAGATGGCCTTTATCTCCCCTGATCCTACCTTTCAAATATGCAGGATATGTTCCCATCATAAGCATATCCTCATCATGATTAGCCTCAAGAACGAGATAATTTGCCTTAGAAACCTGCTCCTCCATAATACTTGTAACATGTCCGGCATCTGTTATCAGACAAAAGGTAACACCATCGGCCTCAACACGATATCCCACACAATCACTACTGTCATGAGGAACATCAAAGGGAGTTATAAGCAAATCGCCCAATTGTAAAGAAACATCCTTCTGAACAATCCTTATGTGCTTCTCTGTGAGTTTGCTTGTCATGCAGTAATTAGAGTTGATTCCAGCATGCACCTTTTCTGTTGAATACACCAGTTTATCATACTCATTTGCAAGATTTCCTACCGCCTTTATATGGTCAGCATGATCATGTGTTACAAAAACAGCATCTATCTGATCAATATCTATACCATAGGTCTTCAGGGTTCTTTTTAGAACTCTGATACCTATTCCAGCATCAATGAGAATGCTTGTATTTCCTGTAGCCAAATAGTAGCAATTTCCGCTGCTACCCGACCCCAAAGAGAGAAATTTTAGCATAATTTATTAATTTTACTTGCAAAATTACACCATTTATAGAATAATTACAAATTTTTCTATAGTTTTGTGTCAAATAAATTGATTGTAGAATGAGAATGTTACATCAAATCACACTTACGACCTGTGCCATTATACTATTTATATTGAGCAGTTGTTCCGAGAACAGCAGAAAAGCCACAGATACAGGTAAGGTTTTTTTGAAAAGTTTGTACACTTGCGACTTTAAAACCTGCGATGCTTTATGCACAGAAAACGGAAAAGAAGCCGTTCGATGGTTTGCCTCGAATCTGACAGAAGACGATCTTGCCCTTATCTCTTGCGAAGTGGAGATTGAAACTGAGGAATACGAAGTGACAGATTCATCAGCCTATGTCGCATTTACCGCAAAGAATGTAATTGTTTGTGATTCTCTGGAGAGAAAAGGTCATATAGGCAACCGAACATTAAAAGTTGAGCTTAAGAACGTAAAAGGCTCTTGGAAGGTTGACAAATTAGAATGGTAGTCCCACAGCAAAGTGGAAAGAAAAATCCCTTTTGAAATTGGGATGGATAATAGGATAATGACGCCTGCTATCCTCATAAGCAGGATGAATAGCCTTCATACCACCATCTAAACGCAAGATAAAATAGTTGAAATTCAGGCGAACACCCAAGCCGTACGCAACCGCAATCTGACGCCAGAAAGTGTCAAAACGGAACTGCCCTCCCGGCTGATCTGGATAATCACGTAATGTCCAAATGTTACCAGCATCTACGAATACTGCACCATCAAACTTCCAGAACAAATGGGTTCGGTATTCTATATTCATGTCAAGTTTTAAATCACCAGTCTGATTAATAAAGTCAATCTTTCCATCGTTGCCCAAAAAAGAACCTGGTCCTAACTCACGCACATTCCATCCTCTCACACTATTGGCACCTCCACTAAAATAACGTTTCTCATAAGGCAAGATTGTGGAATTAGCATACGGATAGGCAATACCCAGACCAAAATGCAAAGCCAACGAGTTGGCTTTGTTAATCACAAAGCTCTTAGAGAAATCAAAATCACCCTTCACATACTGAGCATAGGCATTATCAAATAATGTATATTGCCCATCTTCATTTCTTGAAGCTTTGCTCATATTAGAAATCCCGTACAGGAGATTACCCGCCGTTTCAACACTAGCACGTATGATATAGGCGTTGGTACCATAATTTTTTGAATTAGGATTCAACGACTGAGAGCTGTAGAAAAAGCTATACCCCCACTTAACGATGAAAAGGTTCTCATAATTATACCTAAGAATGGCATTTCTACTCTCAGGATTATCCAAATAAATTTCTTTAAAGGTATCACTTATCCATGGCATAAACACATAGTTTATATCCAACAGATCTATTCTGTGCTGCATCCTACGAGCAGCTCTTGTCCATTTATAACGCCAGGAGGTAGTAAGAACTCGGCGATGAAACTCTGGTCGATCTTGCGAGTCAAACATAAAGCTCAACTCACTGGTGGCGAGCGAACGCTTACGGAATGACTGCCTAAGGAAGGGACAGATAAAATCAGGAAAGGTTATACCAGATTCGAAACTATACTCAATAAAGTTCTGATCGGAATAGCCACGGAGACCTTTTATTGCTTCAAACGCACCACGCGCCTTAATACTCAATAGCTCCGACCCACGGAACAGGTTTCTATTCTGATAAGAGAATGCAACAGCAACACCCAAGTCGCCAGCTGAATTTGTACCCTCTAATTCAACATTAAACGAGTTTCTCTTACTGGGCGTTACAGAAATCAATGCATCCAACTTGGTGCTGTCTTCTGCATTCGCAGAAAGACTGACGCGACTGCTTTGTACTGCTCCCAACCTGTTTAGTCGGGAATATGAACTTTGTAAATCCTGCTCACGATAAAGATTGCCCCCCACCAATTCATTTGCAGAAGCTATAACCTTAGGACGAACAAAAGGTTTATGGTGAGATACAGGTATATTGTATGTAACATCACCTATAGTATATCGTTGATGTGGCTTTATATCTCCCGCTTTTCCCGTTGAGTATTCCTGTAAAATCATCTTTAGATCAACCAGATGATTCCCAATCGTTGTATCAGCCTCGAAACGGACAAAATCTTTGTTGAATTTATAATACCCTCTGTTCTGTAAATGTGCATTCAGACGATTTCTTTCAGATTCCAACACATTAAGGTCAAATGGCATATTGTCCTCTAATAGTGAGACGTAGCCATCCTGTTTTAATTGCTGCGCTACGGCTGTATCCTGAATATCCTGTAGAATCTCATTTACCTTATATCTCTGATATGGCTGCACATAATACCTAACTCCGATTCTATTTCCCTTCATCACCTCAACTAAATCCACCTCAGCATTAAGATAACCCATATTACGTACTGCATTTTGGATATTCAGCCGAGTTTTCTGCGACATTGCAGAATCATAAATAACTGGAGGCTCGCCCAATCTACGTATAAAACGATTAAAACGTTTGGTACTATCCTGGCCAGAAAGAGAATAAATATAAAGAGGAACCTTAACTAGCGAGAACCATTTATTGTTTGGGTGCTGACCGATGTACCCCACTAGAGGGGCGGTCTTAAACTCTTTCTTGTCAGAACGAATAGATACATGATTAAGCATGTACTCATCCTCGGGAATAAAACGATTAACGCTACATCCCGTAAGAAAAACACATATAAGTAGGCTTATGCATGCAAATATTTTCCGACAAAAGCAATTCATATGACAAAGGTAGGTATATTTTGCCAAAATTCATTAACTTTGTGCAGAAAATTGCTCGTTTTTTATGATAACCAAAGCAAGAATCAAATTAATAAAGTCGTTAGAGCAAAGAAAACAAAGAAACCTTCAGCATCTATTTGTTGCCGAAGGTCCAAAATTAGTGGGCGAATTATTGGCGACAATGCAACCTTCTTATGTTGCGGCTTTGTCCGAATGGTGGTACGAGAACAAGGATATTATAAAATCATCATGTGAGACTGATACGATAACAACAGAGGAATTACAGCGAGCCAGCCTTTTACGAACGCCACAACAGGTAATAGCTCTCTTCCCCATCCCACAAGACAGTTTCAAACTAGAAATGGTTCAACAAGAACTATGTCTAGCCTTGGATGGCGTTCAAGATCCAGGAAACATGGGGACAATCCTAAGGATTGCCGATTGGTTTGGTATCCATCATGTTGTCTGCTCTGAAGATACCGTTGATGTTTACAATCCAAAGGCCATTCAGGCCACCATGGGTGCTTTGGCACGCGTAAAGGTTCATTATACCAATCTTTCAGAGATGCTGAGCCAATGCAAGGTTCCAATTTACGGAACACTCTTAGACGGCAACAATATTTACGAGCAAGAACTTGGCCAGTATGGCTTCATCGTTATGGGCAACGAAGGGAAGGGGCTTTCGCAGCCCATCAGGAATCTTGTAACACAGAAACTACTAATCCCAAACTATCCTACAGGAACCCATACTACAGAAAGTCTTAACGTTGCTATCGCCACCAGTATTGTCTGCTCTGAGTTTCGGAGGCGACAACAATAAAAGGGCAGAAAAATCTGCCCTTTATTATAAAAAACATCTCTTAAGTTTATTCTTCTTCCAAGGGGAAGCCCTCTTCATCTTCCTCCTTCACCTCAGCCTCTTCAGAGTAACTGCTGTAAAAAGTGTCGTCAGAATCCTCACCTTCCTCTGAGTCCATACCATCTTCGCTGTCCTCATTATCCTCTTCCTCATCATAGATAGGATTACCATCCTCGTCAAATTCCTTGCGAACTGGCTCTAACTTAAGTTTCTCCACAGGATCCTTCTTCTTGGCAAAAATTGCCTCAATCCAAGTACCTTTTACAATCTCTAGAACATCATAGCCCTGAGCCACTTTTTTTTCCAAAGTTCCGCCTGGTGCATGAATACGACTGGCAGGCAACTGAGTGGTGCTGATATCAAAACCACTTTCGATAATATCCTTCAGTGCCAAAGAGATAGAATCCCATCCTCCACCAAAGTTCTTGTCTATCAAGTCTAGCAACACGGGAGCTGAGATGTGCTTTACATTTTCATAGCTTAGGTCAGTAATACGCGTAATAGTCTTTTGACGTATAGCTACGCAGCCCTTCCCAGATTTGCAATGATGGAACCGCACCCAATTCATGTTATTGTATTTACCAGCCTCACGCTCATCATCCTCATTAAAATGAACAACCTCAAAGGCCAAGCGGATGGTGTTAAGCAATTTTTCTTCAACAATTGAAAAATCTTCTTCCTCGCGCTCTTTTTCCCACATCTTTCCAATCTGCTCAGCAGATATAGACCAGATATTTGATGAATTCAAGTCCTGAACTGACTCAATAGAGATATTAGTCCTTTTTTCCTCTTTCATTTTCAAATTAATTTTATTTGTTTTCGGGGGCAAAGGTACGAAAATAATGAAAACGCAAATGTTAATTTAATATAATTCTGCATTTTACAATTCAAGGTCGGCGTAATGAGGATTGTGGTCAGAAATCTGACGTTCTTTATTCTCTTTCTCTATGTGAGTATGCGTCACCTTGATATTTGGCGTAATAAAGATAAAGTCTATTTTCTCAGTTTTCTCAGTAGGAATTTGGCAAAAAGACTGCCATGTACCCGTAGCACCTGTCCTATTTTTCGTCATATGATAGGCATCATTCATCTTAAAGTCACTGCCAATCATTGTCTTGTAAGCCTCATCGTTCTCCGTAACATTAAAGTCACCAGTAACAACAGCGGGTTTACTCCCCACAATTTCCACAATTTTCTTCATAATCAGCCTAGCACTTTCACGACGAGCCACTTTTCCCACATGATCGAGGTGCGTGTTCACGGCCATAAACACCAATCCTGTTTTTTTATCTTTCAGCTTAACCCAACTGGCCACGCGCTCTATAGCAGCATCCCACCCTTTAGAACCTACTACATCTGGTGTCTCGGAAAGCCAGAAATTGCCTTTATCCAAAGCCCGAAATCTGTCTTTTCTATAAAATACAGGGGCAGCCTCACCCTTCTTTTTGCCATCGGTCCTGCCCACACCCACATATCCGTAGCCCTTCAAACTCTTGCGCAGGTACTCCAACTGGGCATTGGTAACCTCCTGCATGCCGCAGATTTCTATCTGATTGTCTGTAACATACTGCACCACGCGCTCTTTACGCTGGTCCCAGCCGCAGCCTATTTTGTAATCATCTGCGTTCATATAACGAATATTGAATGTTCCCCATCTAATCTTTACAGTATCATCTGCAGATGACTTTGCAATAACGAAAAGGGGGGTAAGTGCAACTAATACCAATAAAAAATAATTCCTCATGAATATTGAATGTTTAATTTGTTTTTTCCTTATATGGTCTATAATTTTGCACAAAATTACATTTTTTCGAATAAAAGCTGAGGTAGAAAAAACAAAAATTGTACTTTTGTAACGATATTTAAAATAATAAGGTAAGGAAAGCCACAATAGCAAAGACTCATGAAAGAATCATACAGGCAAATAAAGGATGACAGACAACTGCCCCAGATTCTCAGACAAGAAAACGAAGAGATTAGGCGCTATGCTTTTCAGAGTATCAACCTGACAATAGAAACAGAATTGGTCCTCGCCCACACTTACAAGGACTGCCTTTTTATAGGGTGCCAATTACCAATGGGATTAAAAAAGATATGTAAAGACTGCCTTTTCTTGCCCGATATGGGGGAAACCTTTCACTACAAGAACCACCTTTATACACCAGAAGAGCTATACGAAGGATACACGCCTACGGACAAGAAATCGTACGAAACATGCTTTGACGGACGTGTATATAAACATTTTCTAAAAAAAGGAAAACAGGCTTCGGACATTAAGGAGACATTGGCACGTTCGCTGCACGATCACAGCATCTCTGACTGTCTGCATGATTTTCTATCCAATTACAATGAACATCGTTTGGTTGGCATTATGGGCGGACATAGCTTAGCGCGCACCGATGTGGCTTACAAACAGATTGCCCACCTATGCAAACGTCTTACAGAAAAAGGGTTCCTGATGATATCAGGCGGCGGACCGGGTGCTATGGAAGCAACTCACTTAGGAGCCTGGATGGCTGGACGTAATGAGTTGGAAATGATGGACGCCTTACACATTCTGTCAACAGCACCCAAATATACTGATGAAGGTTGGTTGGAAACAGCCTGGAGAGTACACGACCGTTTTCCACAAAAAGATTTTCAGAGTTTAGGCGTTCCCACATGGCTATATGGACACGAGCCTTCTACGCCTTTGGCAACACACATAGCAAAATACTTTGATAACAGCATCCGTGAAGACGGAATCCTCTCTATAGCCAAAGGCGGCATAATATATACACCGGGCAGTGCAGGAACATTACAGGAAATTTTCCAAGAAGCGGTTCAGAATCATTACCTGACTTTTGGATACGCAAGTCCGATGATTTTCTTAGGGAAAGAGTTTTGGACAAAAGAGGTTCCTGTCTGGCCCTTAATAATGGACCTCACAGATAGAGGTATCTACAAAAATTTGATACTATGTCTGTCTGATAAAGAAGAAGATGTAGAACGCGTTCTTATGGAACAACAAAAATAAGTTTAATTTATGAGCGACGGAAATTTCAACAGGGCTCTTCTCCCCTCTACACCTATAGCCAGCGGCATAAAGATGGGGCGACAGCAAATGAAGGCAAAGGCTCTCATTGTCTTTAAAGACTTGATAAAAGAAAAGTTCCCTACCCTTACGGATAAGGAACTACAAGATATTATCAAGTCTTTCAGTTCTAGACTTTAGCTTATCGTCACCTTAGCAGCCAACGCTTTGCACTTATCACGCAAGGTGTCTTGTGAGGCAGACAGATTGTCCCAACATACTACGACACCCATTCTACGGCCAACATGTGCCTCTGGCTTTCCAAAAATACGCAAATAAGTACGCTCTGCTGCACAGACATCTTCCATTCCATTATACTGAGGAGCAGTTGTCTCCATTGGTGAAAGAATAACAGCCGAAGCGCCTTGACGCTCCTGCGTAATCTCAGGAATAGGCAAACCCAAGACTGCACGACAATGCAACTCAAACTCACTCAAGTTTTGAGTACCGGCTAATGTGACCATTCCTGTGTCATGTGGACGAGGGCTCAACTCACTAAAGATGACACCTTCCTTCTCACTTACGAAGAACTCTACGCCCCAAATACCAGCTCCCGTCAAAGCCGCTGTCACCTTATCAGCCATCTGCTGAGCAGTTTTTAGATGTTCTGGCTTCATGGAACGAGGCTGGAAACTTTCTCGATAGTCGCCACCTTTCTGTACATGACCGATAGGGGCACAGAAAAGCGTTGGCCCATTCTTTTGCGTTACGGTCAAGAGTGTAATCTCGTAGTCAAAAGGAATAAACTGCTCTACAATCACTTCCATAATATCACCTCGACTGCCACCACAGGCATTTTCCCAAGCTTTCTCCAATTCACCCGCATTATCCACTTTACTCTGCCCATGACCACTACTACTCATCAATGGCTTAATGATGCAAGGGAAACCTATCCTTTGGGCTGCCTCCTTTAATTCATCATAGGTACTGGCATAAAGATAATTGGCCGTTTTAAGACCAAGCTCCGTATGAGCCAACTCGCGAATTGCCTTACGGTTCATCGTGAAATTAACAGCTTTGGCACTTGGTACGATATGTATTCCTGCCTTTTCGAACTCATAAAGTTTTTCTGTACGTATGGCCTCTATTTCAGGAACAATAATATCTGGCTTAACTTCATCCACTACTTTTTGCAGTGCATCACCATCTAGCATACTGAATACTCTGCGTTCATCTGCTACCTGCATAGCTGGAGCATTATCATACTTGTCGCATGCTACAACATACTGTCCCTTACGCTTACAGGCAATCACAAATTCCTTACCCAATTCGCCTGAACCCAATAGAAGAATTTTCTTTACCATATTTATATATATTATATCTCTAATCCCAAATCTCTCAAGTCTAACCTTTATACCTCTCCCCCCAACATTGAATCATACGTTGCAACAACTTCTCTTCTGATGGATTCTGCTGAGCATGCCATAAGCGCATATCCCGCAAATCATCTGGCAAGAACTGCTGCTTAACAAAATGTCCCTCATAATCATGAGCATACTTATAGCCATCACTATAGCCCAATTGCTGCATCAATTTCGTTGGAGCATTACGTAAATGCAAGGGAACGGGCTGATTACCCGTCTGCTCTACTTTTTGCAAAGCATCATTGATAGCCATGTAGGCAGAATTACTCTTGGGGCTGGTGGCCAGATATATGGTTGCCTCAGCCAACGGGATACGTCCCTCCGGCCATCCTATCTTCATCACTGCATCAAAAGCGGCATTAGCAAGAAGCAAAGCGTTAGGATTAGCAAGTCCAATATCCTCACTGGCACTTATCACTAATCTGCGCGCTATGAAAGCTGGGTCTTCACCACCCTCAATCATTCTTGCCAACCAATATATTGCTGCATCAGGATCACTACCTCTAATGCTCTTAATAAAGGCAGATATGATATCATAATGCATCTCTCCGTCCTTATCATAAGCCATAGGATTCTGCTGTAAACGCTCGGCAACAATTTGATCGGTAACCAAGACCTTATCTTCTTTCTCTGCCCCCTCGTAAAGCAACTCAATAATATTCAACAATTTACGGGCATCTCCTCCACTAAATCGCATCAGGGCAGATGTTTCCCGCAAATCAAAAGGTTTTTGTTTTAGAATGACATCCTTTTCAGTAACCCTCTTAACCAGCGTCATCAGGTCCTTCTGTTCCAAAGGTTTCAGGGTATAAACTTGACAACGACTCAAAAGAGGTCGAATTACCTCGAACGAAGGATTCTCCGTTGTTGCACCTATCAGCGTTACAATACCTTGCTCCACGGCTCCTAACAACGAGTCTTGTTGCGACTTACTGAATCTGTGGATTTCATCAATAAACAAAATGGGAGTTGCTGTATTAAAGAATCGGTTTCCCTTGGCCTTTTCTATAACATCACGTACATCCTTTACACCACTCGTTACAGCACTGAGTGTATAGAAAGGTGCCTGTAACTGATGAGCTATAATAGTAGCCAAAGTTGTCTTACCAACTCCAGGAGGCCCCCACAGAATAAAACTGCTCAAGCGTCCACCTTCTATCATACGACGAAGCACAGCACCCGGACCTACCAGATGTTGCTGCCCTACATAATCGTCGAGCGTAAGCGGACGCATTCTTTCTGCTAATGGTGGCATAACGAGGACAAAAGTACAACATTTTACTGAGAAAAAGAAACATATTCAAAAAACTTTACTATCTTTGCCACATGAAACTTTCAATTTTAATACCAACCTTTAACCAAGACTGCACTCAATTGGTGCACGATCTCTTGGAACAACTTCCTCAGGACGCAGAGATTATAGTAGCAGATGACGGTAGTACTGCAGCCACCATTCGCGAACAGAATGCTACCATAGGAATGCTACCCCAGTGTCGGTATTGGCAAGCTAAGATGAACTTAGGGCGTGCTAAGATACGCAATCTCTTGGCCGAAATGGCACAAGGTGAATGGATTCTTTTCATTGATAGCGACGCAAAGGTTCGTAGTAAAGATTTCATTGCATCATACCTTAAGGAAACCGACGGGAAACAGGTTATATGTGGCGGAACCGGTAATTATGAAAGTTGCCCATCCGAAGACAAAGCACTACGTTATAAATATGAGGTGCATGCTGAAAAGAAACGTACACTCAAACTAAGAAGAAGGAAACCTTATGCTCAGTTCTCTACATTCAATTTCATGATACGTCGAGAACTCTTCCTACAAATACGTTTCTACAATGAGATTTGTGATTACGGACACGAAGACACATTATTCGGTTTGGCATTGAAAGACCGCAAGATTCCTGTATTACATATAGACAACAAACTCATCCATACAGGATTAGAGCCTACCCCCGCCTATCTACGCAAGATAAAGACCTCGCTGTTTACCCTCTCGCGACTGGATGAGAAAGTTCAAAAAAGAATTACCATATCAGCCATTGCACTATTTATCAAAAACTGTCATCTACAAGGTTTTGCAATCTGGCTCTTTAAAGTTAGCAATCATAAACTAAAACAAAACCTGTTAGGCAGCAACCCCTCATTGCTTCTCTTTAAATTATACAAGCTGGGATTCTTCTGCAAGATTATGGAGTAGTCTCCATTAAACCCATTCACTAAGTTCTAGCCAACGCATGGATTTCTCATCGAGTTCCTCTGTGAGACGAGGAAGGCGCTTGCTCATCTCCGTTATCTGATCCACACTAATGGCACCACTACTGAGAGCTTTCTCTATTTGACTCTTTTCCGCCTCTAAACGTTCTATATCTTGCTCCAACTGGGTATATTCCTGTTTTTCCTTAAAGGAAAGTTTACGTTTCTGTTCCGTACGAGGTTTCGCCTTCTGCGAGTCTGAATCTGATGATATTTTGGTTGCAGGTCCAGGCTTACGCTCCTCCAACTTTTCCCACTCACGGTACTGGCTGTAATTGCCGGGGAAGTCCTTTATATCACCATTCCCGTTAAAGACGAGAAGATGGTCAACGACCTTGTCCATAAAATAGCGGTCGTGACTGACTACAATAACACAACCATGAAAATCCTGCAAATACTGCTCCAGAATCTGCAAGGTAACGATATCCAAGTCATTGGTTGGCTCATCCAACACCAAGAAATTCGGATTCTGCATGAGTACTGTACAGAGATGAAGTCTCCGTTTCTCCCCGCCAGAAAGCTTGTAAATATAGTTCTGCTGTTGAAGAGGTGTAAACATAAAATGCTGCAGGAACTGCATGGCAGAAAGATGACGCCCGCCGCCCAGGTCTACATAGTCCGCAATCCTGCGTACGGCATCAATAACCTTCATTTGGTCATCAAACTTCATACCATCCTGACTGTAATAGCCAAACTTTACCGTTTCGCCAACAACAAACCGACCAGAATCAGGCTTTACCTCACCCAACAACATTTTAATGAAAGTCGTCTTCCCTGTTCCGTTACCGCCAACAATACCCATTTTCTCGTAACGGGAGAAGTTGTAATAGAAATCCTTGAGGATGATCTTTTCCGTTGCAGACGATTCTGCATCTTTCAATGGGAACTTTTTACTTACATACTCAGCCTCAAATATCTTGCTGCCTATATAAGCACTCTTCATCTCCAAACGAACCTGCTGCTCTTCAATGCGACGCTTTGCAACCTTTTCCAACTCGTAGAAAGCCTCCTCACGATAACGAGCTTTATGACCACGGGCCTGAGGTTGGCGCCGCATCCAGTCCAGTTCCGTCCGATATAGATTATTGGCACGTGTTACTTCCGACCGAGCCACATCTATGCGCTCCTGACGTTTTTCAAGATAATAACTGTAATTGCCCCGATAGGTGTATATAGTTTCATCATCAAGTTCCAATATCACAGAACAGATGTTATCAAGGAAATACCTATCGTGTGTCACCATGAGAAGTGTGATGTTGCTTCTTTTCAGATAGCCCTCCAGCCATTCGATCATCTGAACGTCAAGGTGGTTGGTAGGCTCATCAAGAATAAGAAAATCAGGCTCCATAATAAGCACATTAGCTAGCGCCACACGCTTAAGCTGGCCTCCGGAAAGCTGACAAAGGGGTTTATGAAACTCTGTAATAGAAAGCTTAGAGAGAATCGTCTTACTGCGGTTCTCGTAATCCCAAGCTTTCTGGTGGTCCATACGGTCTAAGATTTCCTGAAGTCCAGGATTTCCTGGTGTTGCCATACACTGCTCATACTCACGAATAAGGTTAGTCGTTTCATTTCCGTGCCAGAAGCATGCTTCGAGCACCGTCATATCCATAGGATAATGAGGTGCCTGCTCAAGATACCCCATTCTAAGTCCATTATGATATATTACATCACCCTCGTCTGCAGTATCCCTTCCTGTCAGTATATTAAGCAAGGTACTTTTGCCCGTTCCATTCTGTGCTATAAGCCCAACTTTCTGCCTCTCTGCAATACTGAAAGACAAATCATGAAACAACGTACGGTCTCCAACCCTGCGCGTAAGATTCTGAACCTGTAAATATGAAACCATGTGAAATTTTCTGCAAAAGTATGTAAAAACGGCGGATTATTGAAATAATTTCATACAGAATATTTGGAAGATAACAGGATTTACCATAACTTTGCAGTGTTTTTGAAACATAGCTCTTTCTGAGCACGTATCTTAAATATCCAACACCTTATTATTTTATTATAATCAAGCATAAAAACTATGCACAAAAAGAACGAACTAGAAAGTATGAGTTCTGACGAATTGGCTGCACTTGCCAAATCATTGGGCGTAAAGGTTATCAACGACCAAACAGAACTAATTTACAACATCATAGATGCAGAGTCTGTACAACCGATTGAGAGTACGGAGAAGAAAAAGCGTACCACCAAGAAAGCTGAAAAAACAGAAAAGACTGCAACCAAAAAGACAGGAACAGAAAAGGCTGCCAAAAAGGAGGAAAAGGCCGAGGCAGCTAGTACAGAAAAGAAAGCTACAAAGAAAAAGACAACCAAGAAGGAAACGGAGAAGGCTGAAGAGATTGTAGCCACGCCACAAACACCTACTATAGAAAAAGAAGAAATTGCACCTACTTCGGAAGAAGCACCAGCCAAGAAGAAAAGGAAGAGAATTGGCGAAGCAAAAGCTGAAGCCAAGGCACAACTGGAAAAAGTACAAGAAGAATTAGACTTCTCCGAACCTATTCAAGAATCAGCAGCAGAACCCATAAAAGAGGAAACCACAAACGGCGAAAACAACACTGAAAACCAAGAACTTACAGAAGACAAGATTAAGAAGTTCTTTAGCACAGGCGAAGACTTCATAATCTTACAAGATATCCCCAAATTAGAAGAGCAGGTAGAGATGGTTGCCACCACAAGCAACATTTCTCCCAATCGTTCTGAAATGGGCACACGCGTTATTGACGACCTACCCGAATTGGACAAAAGCAATCGCCAGAAAGAAGAAGAGAAATATGACTTTGGCGAAAACCTGCGCGGAGAAGGTGTACTGGAAGTAATGAACGAGGGCTTTGGATTCTTGCGCAGCAGTGATTACAACTACCTAAGCAGCCCCGATGACATCTATGTTAGTTCACAGATTATACGCCAGTACGGATTAAAGACGGGTGACGTAGTAGAAGGTCCTGTAAGACCTCCCCGCGAGAACGAGAAATACTTCCCCCTGATAAAAGTCAACACCATCAACGGATGCAACCCAGAAGAAGTAAGAGACCGTAGTCCATTTGAAAACCTCACGCCTCTTTTTCCGGATGAGAAATTCCAACTTTGCAATGGTGTGAACGATACGATGTCAGCACGTGTAGTTGATTTATTTGCTCCCATCGGTAAAGGACAACGCGCTTTGATTGTAGCACAGCCCAAGACTGGTAAAACCATCCTGATGAAGGATATTGCCAATGCTATTGCAGCCAATCACCCAGAAGCCTACTTGATAATGCTACTCATTGACGAACGTCCCGAGGAGGTAACAGATATGGCACGCACCGTTAAGGCCGAGGTTATTGCAAGTACCTTCGACGAGCCAGCAGAACGCCATGTAAAGATAGCAGGTATTGTCTTGGAGAAGGCCAAGAGAATGGTAGAGTGCGGACACGATGTAGTTATCTTCCTTGATTCTATTACCCGTCTGGCCAGAGCCTACAATACCGTATCACCTGCCAGTGGAAAGGTTCTGAGTGGTGGTGTAGATGCCAATGCCCTGCATAAGCCCAAGCGTTTCTTTGGAGCAGCCCGTAACATTGAGCACGGAGGTAGCCTTACTATCATTGCAACAGCCCTTACGGATACCGGTAGCAAGATGGACGAGGTTATCTTTGAGGAATTCAAGGGAACAGGTAATATGGAATTGCAGCTTGACCGCATGCTTAGCAACAAGCGCATCTTCCCTGCTGTCAATATTGTTGCCAGCAGCACACGTAGAGATGATCTGCTACAAGACAAGATGACCCTTGACCGTATGTGGATTCTGCGCAAGTTCCTCAGCGACATGAACTCTATTGAAGCCATGAATGAGGTTAAATCGAGATTAGAGCGCACAAAGACAAATGAAGAATTTCTAGTAAGTATGAATTCATAAATTCACTTTACAATATTTCACGAAACGGGCGCATAATCTGATCATATGCGCCCGTTTTTGTATAATTAGCTGACAATTATTGTTAAATAATTACAATTCTTTCTTCTTTTGAAGAAACAGAATCCTAAAATATGGATAAAATATCGTACCTTTGCACCCGCTTTATAGTATAACTGACAGAAAAAACAAAAAAAGATAAGTATGAAAATGAATTTGAAGTACATGCCCGTTGTTCTTGGCACAGTAGTTGCTAGCTTATTTTCATCGTGCAGTAACAAATCGCAGCAGCAGATGCCATCAGCAAACTTCGAGACAATGAAAGTTGCCACTAAAGATGTAACCATGACCACCAAATACAGTGCTACCATACGCGGACGTCAGGATATTGATATTCTGCCTCAGGTAAGCGGAACACTGACCAAGCTCTGCGTAACAGAGGGGCAAGTAGTAAAGACCGGACAGACTTTGTTCATCATCGATCAGATTCCCTATCAGGCTGCGCTGAATACAGCTCTGGCATCTTTGGAATCTGCAAAAGCCCAGTTGGCAACATCCCAATTGGAATATGACAGCAAGAAGAAACTTTTCGACCAGAATGTAGTTAGCGATTTCGACCTCCAGAAGGCTAATAATGCTCTGCTTACAGCCAAGGCTCAGATAGCACAATGTCAAGCTCAAGTTGTCAATGCAAGAAACAACCTCAGCTACACTGTAGTAAAAAGTCCAGCTAACGGCATCGTAGGTACACTACCCTTCCGTCAGGGCGCTTTAGTAGGTCCCAGTATGGGACAGCCTCTGACAACCGTAAGCGACAACAATCAGATGTATGTCTATTTCTCTATCAACGAGGCTCAACTGCTTAGCATGACACGCGAGAGCGGAAGTGCAGAAGCAGCCATCAGCGCTATGCCTGAGATTAAGTTGTTCCTGGTTGACGGAAGCGAATACAAATATACTGGTAAGGTAGAAAGCATAAGCGGTGTTGTTGACCGCACTACAGGTACCGTCCAGGTACGCGCAGCCTTTAACAACCCTGAAAAGTTACTCCATAGCGGAAGCACAGGATACGTTATGATTCCCACGGTTTTCAAAGATAAGATTGTCATCCCTGCAACAGCTACCGTACAGATACAAAACAAGTATAAAGTTTACTTGGTGGACAAGGATAACATTGCGCATGAGCAGCTTATTACCACAGAGCCTCTTAATAATGGTAAGGAATATGTTGTAAAAGATGGTCTGAAGGTTGGCGATGTGATTGTAGCAGCCGGAGCAGGTATGCTTAAGGACGGACAGAACATCAAGCCTAACAAGTAAATTCTGGGTTTAGAGATTAGAAAATTTGAGATTAGGGATTAGAGACATTTAATAGTCAATGAAAGGCAATATATTTATCAAAAGACCCGTAATGGCCATATCAATAGCCATTATGATTCTGCTGGTGGGTATTATATCCTATACTACCCTGCCATTGGAGCAGTATCCCAATATTGCTCCTCCAACTGTATCTGTAAGCGCCACTTATACCGGTGCCAGTGCAGATGCTGTAATGAAAGCCGTTATCCAACCCTTGGAAGAGGGTATCAACGGTGTTGAGAACATGCTTTACATGAGCAGTACTGCTACCAATGCAGGCTCTGCCACCATCAACGTTGTCTTTAAGCAGGGAACCGATCCTGATATGGCAGCCGTGAACGTACAGAACCGCGTAAGCCGTGTACAAGGTCTGCTGCCTCAGGAGGTAACACGTATTGGTGTTTCCACCGTCAAGAGACAGACATCATTCCTACAGATTGATGCACTCTACAGCGAGGACGGCAAGTACGACGAGGATTTCATCTCCAACTACTTGGATATTAATGTTCTTCCCCAGATTAAGCGTGTTGAGGGTGTAGGTGATGTAACACTTTTGGGCGGAACATACTCTCTGCGTATCTGGATGAAACCAGAGCTAATGGCTCAGTATGGTGTAGTACCCGATGATATAACATCTGCCCTAGCAGAGCAGAACCTTGAGTCTCCCGCAGGTCAGTTAGGTGAGAAACCTGTAAACGGCACACACGGCGAAGGCGTTGACAACTACTATCAGTACACACTTAAATACAAAGGACGTCTGAAGGAAGTTTCTGAGTTTGAGGATATAGTAATACGTGCCAATGCTGACGGTACGCTATTAAGACTGAAAGACATTGCCGACGTAGAGTTGGGAGCCATAAGTTATTCTTTCCATGGTGAGGCAAACGGACACCCTGGTGTAACTTTCCTCTGTTTCCAGTTGGCAGGAGCTAATGCAAAGGAGACTAACGACCGTGTTAGCGCCAAACTTAATGAACTTAGCAAAGACTTGCCTAAAGGCATGAAGTTTGTGACCATGATGTCAAGTAACGACTTCCTGATGGCCTCCATTGCCAACGTTGAAGAAACGCTGATTATTGCCATCTTCTTGGTTGTGCTTGTGGTTTACTTCTTCCTACAAGACTTCAGAGCCACCATCATCCCCTCAATATCCATTATTGTGTCTTTGGTGGGAACCTTTGCGTGCCTTTCGTTAGCCGGTTTCACATTAAACCTGCTTACGCTCTTTGCATTGGTACTTGCAATCGGTACGGTGGTGGACGATGCCATTGTAGTGGTAGAAGCCGTACAAGCTAAGTTCGATGCAGGTTACACCAGTCCATACGAAGCCACCAAGGATGCTATGAGTGATGTAACGATGGCCGTTATCTCTTGTACCTTTGTCTTCATGGCGGTGTTTATCCCCGTTAGTTTTACAGGTGGAACAGCAGGTATATTCTACACTCAGTTTGGTGTGACACTGGCCACAGCCGTAGGCCTCAGTTGTGTCAGCGCCTTGGTGCTCTGCCCTGCCCTATGTGCTATTATGATGCGCCCAGCCAACGAGGAGAGACGTAAAGGTTTCTTTGGTGCCATCAACTACCGCACACGCTTGGCTTATGAGGCCACTTACTCTGCCATGATGGAGAAATATGCCAATGTGCTGCGCAGGATGGTTTCACGCAAGGTAAGATATTATGTATGTTTTGGTGCATTGGCTGTAGCCGTAGTGGGTGTACTGTTCTTTGCCAGCCATCTTCCGGGCGGCTTGGTACCCAGTGAAGACCAAGGCGTTTGTATGATGAACGTAAGTGCTGTTCCTGGCAGCAACGTGTCATCAACTTACGATATCATGAACAAGGCTCAGACCATTATTGAAGAGGTTCCTGAGGTAAAAGATTACACAAAGGTTGCTGGATACGGATTTATGTCCGGCCAGGGAACTTCTTATGGTATGTCCGTAATTAGGATGAAGCCTTGGAAAGATCGCCAATATGGTCTTGGATTTGGTTTCGCAACACTCATGCTGATTGCATTTATCATCACACTGATAGTGTTCGTCCGCAGTTTGTTTACCAAGAAAAAGATTGCTAAGAAGGCCATTACTTTTGCTGTCATAACAGCCTTGTCCATTGTAACATTCATGAACTACCATCCGCTTGACAACATGATGAGTACCAGCACTATGGTGGCAAACGCCAAGCTGAATGCCCGTCTGCTCAAAGAAATTCCAGAAGCTCAGTGCTTTGTATTTGAGCCCGGTATGATTCCCGGCTATGGTATGGGTTCTATTGAGTTACAGCTCCAAGACAAGACTGGAACGGCAGACAAAGAAGTATTCTTTGATTACACCAAGCAGTTTATTGCCAAACTGAGCGAGCACCCTGAGGTCGGCCGATGCATCACAACGTATGAGCGCAACTTCCCGCAGTTCCAAGTGGAGGTAGATGCAGCCCAGTGTAAACGTGCAGGCCTTTCACCCACAACAGTGCTTAGCGCGCTGGCCAGTTACTGCGGAGGTTCATACGTCAGCAACATGAACCAGTTCAGCAAAGTCTATCGTGTAATGCTCCAGAGCAACCCTCAAGCCAGAACCACAGAGAACGACCTAAATAATATGTTCATTCGCAATCAGGGACACATGGCACCACTTGGACAGTTTGTCAAGCTGACCCCCATCCTTGGTCCTGAAATTGACAACCGTTTTAACCTCTTCAGTTCTATCTCTGTAAACGTGGCTCCCAACACAGGTGTCAGCAACACAGAGGTTATGAAGGTAATTGAGCAGGTTCACAAGGAGGTTTTCCCCGAGGGATACAGTTATGAGTATGGCGGTATGGCACGCGAGGAGGCACAGACCATAGGCAGCTACGACACATACCTCACCTACGCCATCTGTGTGATACTTATTTTCCTGATTCTGAGCTGTCTGTACGAAAGCTTCCTGATTCCCTTCGCTGTAATCCTCTCCGTTCCTGCTGGTCTGATGGGAACCTACGGATTTGCATGGCTATGGAATACAGGCTTCAACTGGACCATAACCATGAACGGACAGGCAATGCCTATTGGACGAGTTCTGTTCTTGGGTCAGATAGAGAACAACATTTACCTGCAGACGGGTGTGATTATGCTTATTGGTCTGCTGGCAAAGACAGCTATTCTTATTACCGAGTTCGCGCTAGAGCGCCGTCGTAAGGGAATGGGTATTGTGGAGGCTGGATTTGCTGCTGCTGAAGCTCGTCTGCGTCCTATCCTTATGACCGTATTGACCATGATCTTTGGTATGATTCCTCTGGTCTTTGCTACAGGTGCAGGAGCCAATGGTAACCGCACCATCGGTATTGGTGTTATTGGCGGTATGACGGTAGGTACACTGGCCATTCTGTTTACAGTTCCCCTCTTCTTTATCATCTTTGAATACCTACAGGAAAAGATTCGTCCTGTTATGGTAGAAGAGGCTGACCAGCAGTTCCTAAAGGAGCGTGAACGCTCTTTGAGGGAAAAAGAGAAGGCTGTTGAAAGTAATAAGTGAAAAAGTGAAAAGTGAAAGATTATGAAGAATAGAATATTTCCCATTGCAATTGCCGCCTTCTTGCTGAGCAGCTGTTCGCTATTCAAGAACTATGAGCGTCCTGCCGATATAAATACAGATGGCATCTATGGTGATGCCCAAAGCGGCGAAGAAAAAGGTTTGGGCGATATACAGTGGCGCGAGATATTTACCGACCCGCAACTGCAGACCCTAATAGAGAAGGGACTGGCAAACAACACGGATATGAAGAATGCCGACCTTAAGATTCAGGAGGTTCAGTATGCGCTTAAGTGTGCCAAACTGGCCTACTTCCCCAGCATCTATTTCAATCCCAGCGGAACGGTCAGCAAGACATGGGACCCCTATAACCGTAATGATTATGCTGCCAGCAACACCTACAAGCTGCCCGCAACTATGAGTTGGCAAATTGGTAGCATAGGAAGCCTGCGAAATGCCAAGAAGAAGGCTCAGGTGAATGTAGAGCAACTGAAGAATGCCAAGCAGGCCGTTCAGGCAGCCTTGGTAGCTAACATTGCCTCTATCTACTACACCCTGTCATCCTTAGATGAACAGTTAGCCCTGACAGAAACCACACGTGACAACTGGGGAAAATATCTGGAGATGGAAAAGAAGTTGATGGATGCAGGTCAGGCAAACATGGCAGCCGTAGCAAGCATAGAGGCAACATACTACAGCATCTGTACCAGCGTTGTAGCCCTTGAGGATAACATCAAGGTTGTGGAGAACTCCCTGGGGACCATTCTGGGTGAGACTGCAGGACATGTTGGACGGGGTGCCCTCAGTACCTTCAAGTCACCAGCTATACTGACCACGGGTGCACCTATCAGTATCTTGGCTCGTCGTCCTGATGTTAAGGCAGCCGAACTGGAGTTAGCGAGCGCTTTCTATGAGAAGAACATTGCAGCAAGCGAGTTCTACCCCTCACTTAATATCAGTGCTACAGGTCAGTTCACCAATAGTCTTGGTGCCGGTGCCATCAACCCAGGTCTTATGATAGGTAATGCTGTAGCAAGTCTTTCACAGCCTATCTTCTCCAACGGCAGAATCCGTGCCCAATACAAGATTTCCAAAGCTGAGATGGAAGTTGCCACCAACAACTTCAAGCAGGCAATCATAGCTGCTGGCAACGAAGTGAACACCGCTATGGTTGAGCTGAAAGGTGCCGAAGACCAAAAGGAACTTATAGGCAAGCAAGTGATTGCCTTGGATAAGGCTTTGGATGCAACGCAGAAGCTTTATGCTTTAAGCAGCACCAACTATCTGAACGTAATCACAGCTCAGAACTCCCTACTCTCTGCCCAGATGACTCAGATTAAGAACCGCATGGATGCTATCAATGCTACCATAGACCTTTATCAGGCACTGGGCGGCGGAGCTGAATAAGAAGAATTGCAGAAACCAAGAGAAATAAGAAAGAGAGACTGTTACGGTCTCTCTTTCTCGTATTTATTCTAGATTCGTCTCAACTTCATCATAATCTGGTTCCGTTGCCGCGCTCCCTTCTACCACCTCGCGAACCACATCTTCAACAACCTGCGGTATTTCCTCCGTTTTAGAGGCAAGAGTATCTGGTTCACGAATCTCTTTCTTAGGATGAAAAACCACCTCTTTCTCTATCTTCTCAAACTGTGGATTATCGCTACCCACCTCTGTTTCATTCTCCACATGACAATCCTTTTCCTTAAGTAGCGAGAAATAAACAATCACTCCTATCACGATAACAAGCAGAGCCATACAGCCACATCCAGTGCTGTCCTGTTTCCTACGTTCAGCATGCATCTTTTTATCTACTATTTTCTCTACGTGCCCCTCTGCATCGCGAATAATAAATTTTGCCATATTGAAAAAACAGAATAATGTGTTAATTAACAGTGTGTTGTGAAAATCCGCCGCAAAAATACGAAATTATTTTAAAAACCTAAAGAAAAAGAAAAAAATAACAGAAAAAATACAGATTCCTTGACTTATATTATCTTTATATCCAGACAAGATAGGTGAACACCAATGAAGCTAAGACTGTAAACTGGAATTTGAAAAATAAGGTTTAAAGCAACTTTTTTAGGGTAAAATAATGGAAGTTCCAGAAAAAAAATGTACTTTTGTGGTACATAAAACTAAACAACAACGTAAAACTAAACTGCCACATCCAATATGATATACTTTTTATTAATCTCCGTTGTACTTATTTTAGGGGGCCTTATCACCTATTCGCTGTTGAAATCACAATGGCAGCATGATTCTGTAGATAGGCGCTGGAAAATCTACATGGGAAAAGGTTGTAACTCGAGGAAAAGTGCAGGTTGACAAATCTGTAAACATTTTTTTCATTTGTATCACTAAATCAAAGACCGTCGACTACAAGTCATAAGCTATAGTTTTTTACTATCCAACTAGAGAGTTCTTTTTGCCTAACTAGCTGTTTATTCTCCCCTCTCTGTTTGGCACTGCAAAGGTACGGCACTCACATTGCAGTTCACGAACAATTGACAAGAAATTTCATCCTTAAACCCTAACCTCTACACTTTACTCTGGCGTGTCACGAGTGTCAAGTGTCATGACACACTATACCCTTATCCCTAAAAAAAGGCGCCTTCCAAACCAATGGAAAACGCCCCAATATGCATCTGGCTAAAGGCTAACGCCTCATAGCCTAATATTTTCATTTAGAAAGGCAAGTCCTCGCCCTCTGCCTGAGGAGCAAAGGGAGCTGCAGCAGGAGTCTCAGTAGCGGGAGCAGCGGGTGCCTGAGTAGGTACGGGTGCACCGCCGAAAGGTGTGGTATCAGGTGCTACGGGAGCAGCAGCAATGGGAGCAGCCTGAACGTTACGGTCAACGCGGAAAGCACGAACGCCATTGAACCAGCGGCCCTGGTATTCGCGTGCATCAATATCGAAAGAGACGGTCATTACCTCACCCAACTGAATATTGAACTGCTGTATACGATCAGCACCGAAAACCTCGAAGAATAGTTTACGGGGATACTGGTCCATTGTCTCCAATACATACTGGCCACAAACCCATTCACTTCCTGTTCTGCTTGAAGTACCCCTTCTAGGCTCGAGTACTGCAATAATTTTGCCTGTTATTTCCATATGTTTCTATATATTTTTTTAAATCGTGCCACAAAGGTATGAAAAAATATCTTACTACACGTTTTTTTCAGTGTGTTTTTTTGGTGTACAGGAAAAATTCAGTATCTTTGTACAAAAATATACAATACACATAATAATATGGAATTCAAAGTTTCTAGTTCAGCACTTTACAGCCGTCTGACCGCGGCCAGCAAAGTTATGGGGTCCAAGAACTCCATGCCTATCCTTGACTGCATATTGTTTGACGTAAAGGACGGTAATATCACTATCACAGCTTCCGATAGCGAAAAGTATTATATTACATCAGCTCCCGTTATAGAGCAGAGTGGCGATGCGCGTTTCTGCATCCCTGCCAAGACTATTATAGATTCTATCAAGGAACTGGCTGAGCAGCCTCTGGCCATCACCTTTAACGAAGAAACTATGAAGGTAGAAGGTGTGCACAGCAGCGGAAGCTTCAGCGTAATGGCCCAGGATGCTGCTCCCTACCCTCTCTACAAGAAAGTAAGCGATAACGCTACCCGTCTGACCTTGCCTGCAGAAGTTCTGCTGAACGGTATCAACCGATGCCTGTTTGCCACCGCAAACGATGAAATCCGACTGGTCATGAACGGTATCTACGTAGATATCGCTCCAGATTATCTTATCTTTGCCGGTACAGACGGCCGCAAGTTGGTACGCAACACCGTACACAGCATAAAGACAGGACTGACAGCAGGATTCATCCTTCCCAAGAAGGTTTGTGCCATCTTAAAGAACGTCTTGAACAAGGATGAGGAGCAGATAGAAATCCTTTTTGATACGGACAAGGCTACTATCAAGTCTGAAGACATGACCATGCACTTCCGCCTAATTGAGGGCCGCTACCCCAACTATAATGCTGTAATTCCACAGAGCAACCCATTCAAGGCTACCGTTGACCGCGTAGCCCTTGCCAGCGCCCTGAAGCGCGTAGCCGTATTCTGCAACCAGAGCAGCGGCTTGGTAAAGGTTGAGTTGAACAACAACAGCATGAAGCTAACCGGTCAGGACAACGAGTACGCCACCAGCGCAGAAGAATTCCTTACCTGCGAATATGCAGCAAGCCCCATCAGCATTGGTTTCAGTTGCCAGTTCCTTTTGGAGATTGCCAACATCATTGAGAGCGACACCATCACATTGGAAGTAGCAGACCCCAGCCGCCCAGGTATCATTCGTCCTGCTGACGACAACACTGACGACGAGGTGCTGATGCTGTTAATGCCCATGCGTGTAGAGGAATAAAACGTTGCGTTAGGCATGAAGCTCAAACTGAAGAACCCCATCATATTCTTCGACTTGGAGACCACAGGTCTGGACATTGCCAAAGACCGCATTGTGGAGCTCTGTTATATCCGCGTTGAACCCAACGGCAATGAAGAAGCCAAGAGCATGCGCATCAACCCCGAGGTACACATCCCCGAGGAAGCCAGCAAGGTTCACGGAATATATGACGAGGACGTAAAGGACTGCCCTACCTTCAAACAGGTAGCCAAGACACTCTGGCAGACTTTTGAGGGATGTGATCTGGCCGGCTACAATAGCAACAAGTTCGACGTACCCCTATTGGTAGAAGAGTTCATGCGTGCCGGTGTAGAGGTTGATTTAAGCAAACGCAAACTGGTGGACGTGCAAAATATCTACCACAAACTGGAACGCCGTACGCTGATTGCCGCCTACAAGTACTATTGCAACAAGGACTTGGAGAATGCCCATAGTGCACTGGCCGATACACAAGCCACCTACGAGGTACTGCAAGCTCAACTAGACAAATACCCAGAAGACCTGCAGAATGACATACAGTTCCTCTCGGACTACTCTAAGATGGGCAACAACATAGACTTTGCTGGGCGTTTCGTTTATGACGATAAAGGCGTAGAGCTGGTAAACTTTGGCAAATACAAGGGAAAGCCCGTGAAAGAAGTGCTCCAGAAAGACCCCGGCTATTACGGTTGGATCATGCAGAGCGACTTCACAATGAACACTAAGCAAGTGCTGACAAAACTCCGTTTCAAATATGCTGCAGGGTAAGAAAATAGTGCTGGGCATTACAGGCAGCATTGCTGCCTACAAGGCATGCTACCTGATTCGAGGCTTGATAAAGCAAGGAGCCGAGGTGCAAGTTGTCATAACCCCTTCAGGGAAAGAGTTCATTACGCCTCTCACCCTGAGCACCCTTACCGGCAAGCCCGTAGTAAGTGAGTTCTTCGACCGCAGAGACGGTTCCTGGCACTCACATGTGCAGTTAGGACTATGGGCAGATGCCATGGTTATCGCCCCCGCCAGCGCCAGCACCATTGGCAAGATGGCAAACGGTGTGGCTGACAATATGCTCATAACCACCTACCTAAGCATGAAGGCACCAGTATTCGTTGCCCCAGCCATGGACCTTGACATGTATGCTCATCCCAGCACCCAGAAGAACTTAGAGACCCTGCGTTCGTACGGGAATCATATTATAGAACCCGGCACAGGCTTTCTTGCAAGCAAACTGGAAGGCAAGGGGCGTATGGAGGAACCGGAAAAGATAATTGAGGTTCTGGATCACTTCTTTACACAGAAGGCCGACCTGCAAGGCAAGAAGGTGCTAATCACTGCCGGCCCCACATATGAGAAGCTAGATCCAGTGCGCTTTATAGGCAACTACAGTAGCGGAAAGATGGGCATCGCTCTGGCCGAAGAATGCGCCGAACGTGGTGCTCAGGTGGAGTTGGTTTGCGGCCCCGTAAGCATCGAGCCCAACCATCCCAACATTAAAAGGACTGATGTGGAGAGCGCAGAACAAATGTATCAGGCAGCCACAGAGCTCTTTCCTCATACAGATGCCGCTATCCTATGCGCAGCCGTAGCCGACTTCACTCCTGCTACCGTTGCGGACAACAAGATAAAGCGCGAAGGCAACAAGCTAATCCTGGAACTGACCCCCACAAAGGACATCGCTCAGGCTTTAGGTAAGATGAAGAAGCAGAATCAGGTAATGGTGGGCTTTGCGCTGGAAACAAACGACGAGGAGAACCACGCCAAGGAGAAACTGCAGAAGAAGAATCTGGACTTCATCGTCCTCAATAGCCTGCGAGACGACGGCGCGGGGTTCCAACATAACACCAACAAGGTTACACTCATCGACAAAGACTGCGAGACTCCATTCCCGCTGAAATCCAAGAAAGAGGTAGCCAAAGATATTGTAAATAAACTGGTATCAATCATAAAATGAAGAATTTCTTCACTCGTTTAATCGCAGTCCTCGTATTCGTTAACGTTAACGTACGGCTAAATGCACAGGAGTTGAATGCCAGGGTAAACATCAACTATACCCAGATAGAAACCACCAAGACGGATGTTTTCCCTAAGCTTCAGACTACCATTGAGGAGTTTCTGAACAACCACAAGTGGACAGAGATAGCCTTCCGCGAGAACGAGAAGATTCAGTGCAACTTCAATATCACAGTCAACGAATACAAGCCAGAAGATAACACGTTCAAGTGTACCCTGCTGATGTCCAGCAACCGACCTGTATTCAATAGCAACTACAATACCGTATGCTACTCGGTGAACGACAGGGAATTCGTATTCAGATTCTCTGAGTTTGACCAACTGGAATATCAGGAGAATCAAGTGGACAACAACTTGGTAGCGCTACTTGCCTACTACGCCTATATGATTATAGGCATGGATCTCGACACCATGTCGCCTAAGGGAGGAACATCATGCTTCCAGACAGCTGAAAATATTGTATCGGTTGGTCAGAATCTCGATTTTCCCGGCTGGAAGGCCTTCAGCGACGCAGGCAACCGATTCGGTCTGCTCAACGACTACCTTGACGGCTCTATGGAATGCATGCGTGAGTTTGAATACATCTACCACAGAAAAGGGTTGGACCAGATGGCAGAGAACACAGATTCTGCCAGGGCAGCCATCACAGAAGCGCTGGATTTGCTACTTGAGGCCCACAAAGCCAAGAACATGAATAAGGTTGCCCAACTATTCACCGAATACAAAAGGAACGAACTGGTAAACATCTATTCGGGAAAAGGAACAACCGAAGAAAAAAACAAGGCCTACGAGATTCTCTTTGCCATTGATGCGTCGCAAGACAACGAATGGCAGAAAATAAAGAAGTAAGACTTTATGCTTAAGCATCTTTATATCAAGAACTTTGCACTCATCAAAGAGTTAGATATTGATTTCCAGTCAGGTTTCTCCGTCATCACAGGTGAAACAGGTGCAGGAAAATCCATCATGCTGGGAGCTATCAACTACCTTTTAGGTCAAAGAGCGGATATAAAGAGCATACTGCCCGGTGCCGAGAAATGCACAATAGAAGCCACCTTTGGGATAGAAGGGTATAATCTGAGAGCTTTATTCGAAGAAAACGACACGGACTTCGATGAACACGAATGCATCATACGCCGTGAATTTACAACCAGCGGAAAAAGCAGAGCCTTTGTCAATGACAGTCCTGCCAATCTGGCTTTCCTGAAGGAACTGGGCTACCAACTCATAGATATACATTCCCAACATCAGAACCTGCTCATTGCCAAAGAAGATTTTCAACTTCACATTCTGGATGTAATGGCGCAGAACAATGCGCTACTTCAAGAATATTACGCCAACTATGTTGCATACAAGCAAGCAGAACAGGAGTTGAAGAACGCCAAGGAAATACTGGAACGCTCCAGAACAGAAGAAGACTATCTGCGTTTTCAGTTGGACCAGTTAGAAGAGCTCAATCCCAAGGCTGGCGAAGATGAGGAACTGGAAGAGGAACAGAATGAGTTGAGCCATGCAGAAGAGATAAAAACCGTCCTATACAAGGCCGACTCCCAGTTCAGCAACGACAGCGAACAAGGCGGTGTCATAGAACTACTGAAGCACATCTGCCAAGACATTCAATCGCTAACCCGTGTCTATCCCGCTGTAGAAGAATTTGGAGAACGCATAGAAAGTGCCCTTATTGAGTTGAAAGATATAAGTGCAGAGCTCAACAGTCTGGCAGAAAGAGTAGAATACAATCCAGCCAGACTGGAAGAAATAAACAATAGGCTCGACCGCCTATATACTTTGGAGAAAAAGCACGACGTAAAATCTGCTGCCGAACTGGAATCTTTCATGCAAGATATAAGACAGAAACTGGATGTTATCAGCAACGGTGAAGAGAAAATAGACGAGTTGGAGAAGGCTGTTCAGGAAAAGCTTGCAAAGACAACAGCGTTGGCAGACCAACTAAGCAAGAGCAGAGCGACAGCCGCTAAGGAGGTGGAAACATCCGTAAGCAAGATGTTAACACAGCTGGACATTCCAAACAACAGGTTCGGAGTAAAGATAGAAAAGAGCCGCCAACTGACAGAAAACGGTTCCGATCAGGTAACTTTCTTCTTCTCGGCCAACAAAAATGCAGCACCGAGGGCTATTTCCGAGGTAGCCAGTGGTGGAGAAATAGCTCGATTGATGCTTGCATTAAAAGCCATAACAAGCAAAAAGGAGAATCTGCCTACCATCATATTTGACGAGATAGACACCGGTGTGAGCGGAAAAGTAGCCTCATCTATGGCCAATCTGATGAAAGAAATGACAACGGGCAATGAGCATCAGGTCATAACAATTACCCACCTACCCCAGATAGCATCGTGCGGAACAACGCATTACTGGGTTTACAAAGAAGATACAAACGAGCAAACATACAGTCATATACGTAAACTGACACAAGAAGAACGAGTAACAGAAATTGCCCACATGCTCAGTGGGAATGAAGTTTCTGAAGCTGCCATCTTGAATGCCAAACAATTATTGAAACAATGAAGAAAAATCTATTTTTACTTCTCGTTACATTATTATATATAATTCCATCATTTGCACAGTCTCCAAAATGGTTTAAAAAGGTAAGGGGTGCACAAGTTGCCGTAATGGTTTATAACAAGAATGGAGAGATGAAGGAGACACAAGGTGTCTTTACCGACGCCAAGGGTACAATCCTCACAGAGTATGATGCCCTGAAATATGCCACCCATGCTGTAGTTGTGGATGCTGCAGGTAAAGAATATCCTGTCAAAGAAATAGCGGGCGCGAATGCCATGTATAATGTAGCCAAACTGCAAGTTGAGCTCCCCAAGGGCAAGATAACATATCTAACACCTGCCTCGGTGGCAGCAAAAGAAAAAAGCGTTATCTATATCCTTCCCAACGTGAAAGCAGGAAAGAATACACTTTGCAAAGAAGATACAATCACCCTGGTGGAAACTTTCAAGCAAACATATAATTATTATACTATTTCCAATCCTGCCAATGATCGATTGAAGAATAGTGCCGTATTGACTGAAGACGGTGAAATGATTGGTCTGTTGCAGCTAGCAGCTACGGAAGGGAAAAACGCATACGTTATTGATGGCAAATTTATTGCTAACTTGAGGATAAAGCCGATGGATGCAGGAAACAAAGACCTGAAGGACATCTACATCAAGAAATCCCTCCCTGAGACGGAAGAAGATGCACTCACCTATCTGTATTTGTTGGACAGAAAGGACAGTAGTACATATATGGCAAGTATTGATGCATTCATTCAGAAGTATCCGACCAACACCTCAGGAAGAATTTTGAAGGCAGAAAGGCTTATCGAACAGAACGACTATGCTGAAGCCGACAAGATATACGAAGAAGCCTTGAATACGAAAGAAATAAACAAAGATGAGGTCATTTTCTCAAAGGCTAAAGCTATATATGCATTGAACCTAAACAATGCATACAACAAATATAATGATTGGGACATGGACAAGGCACTGGAAGAGACAAGAAAAGCATATGACAATAATCCATTGCCCATATACACCCAACAGGAAGCCAACTGTCTTTTTGCCCTGAAAAGATACGATGAGGCACAAGAGAAATACATCTCACTGACAAAGACAAACCTACGTTCGGCAGACACATTCCTGAGTGCAGCCCAATGTCAGATAGTTCAAAATAAAGAAGAAGGTGTCTTGGCATTACTTGATAGCGCCCTGGCCTTTTACAGTAAGCCCTACCCTGTTACTGCAGCAAATGCAATACTGATAAGAGCCGATTACCTTGCAAAAGCAGGCAAGAACAAAGATGCCGTAATGGGACTAAACGATTATGAACGTCTGGCAAGCGGTAAACTGAATGCCAACTTCTACTACGGAAGAGAACAGCTGGAAATCAAATGCCGCATGTACCCGCAAGCACTCTCTGATATAGAGAAGGCCATGTCGATTGATTCTAAAGAGCCTTTGTACTACGCGGAAGCTGCCGCCCTCAATTACAGAATAGGACAATTTGACGATGCAATTGCATACGGAAAGAAAGCAATCGATTTAGATGAAAGTTTCTCTGATCCTTATCGCATAATAGGCGTCTGCTATAATCAGAAAGGCAACAAGACAGAAGCCAAGAAATATCTACAGAAAGCCGTTGACTTAGGTGATACTTTAGCCTCAGGCATTATTGACAAGATAAAGTGAAAGAGGTAATTCGGAAATACATACAGTCGAACAATATATTCCGTCAGAAAGAGCTAATTCTGGTGGGTGTAAGCGGAGGGGCAGATTCTGTCGCTCTTCTGCTTATTCTAAAGGATTTGGGATACCAGATCCAGGCTCTTCATTGCAACTTTCATCTTAGGGGAGAGGAATCTGACAGAGATGAGAACTTTGTCGCGGAACTCTGCAAGAAAAACGGAATCTCCTTGCTAACTAAGCATTTTGACACCAAGGAATATGCTGCCAAGAACAACATTAGTATCGAAATGGCAGCCAGAGACTTAAGGTATAGCTGGTTCTACGATGTACTGACAGAAACTAAGGCACAATGTATTGCCGTAGCCCATCACAAAAATGATCAGGCAGAGACCCTGTTGCTGAATCTAATCAGAGGAACAGGAATACGTGGTCTGGCTGGAATGTACCCTTTGCGAAACAAAATCGCCCGTCCCCTTCTCTGTGTTACACGTCAGGAGATTCTCGCCTATCTGAGCCAGGCTGGACAAGATTATGTAACCGACAGCACCAACCTTGAGAGAGGTGCTACAAGAAACATAATTAGGCTAGACATCTTACCTCAATTGGCAACAATGAATCCCAATATCATCAACACACTCTCTGAAACCTGCTCTATCGTAATGTCAAGCATCCCTTTCTATGACAAGGGTATTCAAGAGGAATTAGAACTGGCAAAAGCTAATGATTCAGAATTAGACATCAAACCACTACTGGAAAGCAAAGATACTGCCGTACTAATATATGAATGGCTAAGAGAGAAAGGTTTCACCAATGCACAAACGACTGAGATTTCTGAGTCATTGGAAAGCACTTCAGGAAAGATTTGGGAGAGTAAAACGCATCGTATTCTAAAGGATAGGGAAAAGTTGGTCCTGCAAGAGAAAAACAAAAGAACAGACCAGTTGCACATCATACAGGAAGAGGTGGAATCTATTTCAGAAACAGCTCCTGAAATAGCCTATTTCGACATGGGCAAGCTAACATCCCCCATCACCTACAGAACACCCAAGGAAGGCGATTGGTTTATCCCCTTCGGCATGAAAGGTAAGAAACTTATAAGTGACTATCTTACAGATATTAAGGCCACAAGATTTGAAAAAGAAAATCAACTCCTTGCTCTATGTGGAGAGGATATCATCTGGGTAGTCGGTCACAGGTCTGACAACCGCTACCGAGTGGATAAAGACACCAAGCGTATTATCAGATTGAGAGTAGAGGTATAAGTAAAACAAGATAAAAAAAGATATATCAATATGAGTATGATCAAATGCCCCGAGTGTGGCGAAAGAGTATCTACAATGGCTGGCACATGCCCCCATTGTGGAATAAATATTGCAGGAAACCTGAGACAATGTCCCAACTGCAACGATTATTGTCTGAATACGCAAGAAAAATGCCCCGAGTGTGGCGCAGCGCTCTCCATTGACGAAAATGAAAAGACTCCCATCGTTTCTCCTGAAGAGAACGAGACTTCGCACCTAAACGAAAACGCAAAACAAGAGCCAGTCAAGAAAAGCAGAAAGGCCCTTGTCTTCTCCATAACTTTGGCTGCACTTTTAGTCCTAATCATTGGCGGACTGTTTTTCCTTGATTACAGAAATGACATAGCCAGAGAAGAAGCAGAGTTTGCGAGACTCGAGGATACGTCTAACCCAGAATACTACAACGATTTCCTTGCAAAATACCCTAAGAGCAAACATTACAAGGAGGTCAAGGAACGACTGAATGTGCTATTGGACGAGACAGAAGAATGGGACAAGATGATGCTGAACGTAAATCGAGCTGAAATTGAGAAGTTTATGAATGCTCACCCCTATTCTAAACGTTTGCAGGTTTGCGAAGACATGATAGACTCCATTGACTGGGGGGAGGCAAAGAAGACAAACACAGAAGAGGCTATTGTAAGCTATCTGAATACACATCCCAACGGTAAATATGCCGAAGAAGCTTCCCAGTTGAAAAATGAATTGGGACTGATGAAAATAACCGCCCAAGACAAGGCCATCATCAGAAGTACACTTGAGAATTTCTTCACTGTAGCTATGAGCAAACAAGACGTTTCTCTGATATCTGAAGCCATACCAGAGAAGATGGAAAGTTTCTGCGGAACACAGGATGCAACACCTGAGCAGATTATAGCTTTCGCTAAAAACAAGATGGCAGCTGATGTTATGGGACTTCACTACACCATTGGTGATGATTTTGATGTTCGCAAGCAAACATTATCTGACAGCACAACTGGATTCGCAGTAAACTTTACACTGCAAGAACTCATCTCACGCTCAGACACTAATCAGCCTGGCTCAAAATCATATCAGGTTACAGCACTTCTTAATGCAGATCACAAGATAACAAGAATGTCTATCAAATAGGCATTCCTTACTTACCTGCAGAAAACGTCTAACGGTCTAAATAAGAATCCACAAACTGGAGGGGAAGCAAGGCGTCTATACTCTCAATAACGTGAGTACCGTCTGTACCGTACAATAGGATGCGGATGGGTTGATTGTATCTTTGCTCTACACCAGATATCACTTGGCGGCAAGCACCACACGGAGTTATTGGTTGAGAAAGAAAACCATCCTTATTCCTAGCTGCTATAGCCAAAGCAACAACAGGCTGATCTGGATTCTGGGCATTAGCAGCAAAAAGTGTTGTACGCTCAGCACACAAGCCTGAGGGGTAAGCAACATTCTCTTGGTTGCTGCCAATAACGACTGTCCCATTTTTCAGACGAGCCGCAGCACCAACACAAAAACCTGAATATGGAGCATAGCTCCCGTTGGTTGCATCTTTAGCTGCTTCTACAAGAATGCGGTCTTCTGGTGACAATTCGTCCCAACCATAAACACAAACTCTGCTCTGAATAGTGTATTCTTTCATCGTTTACTTCACTTTTTAAGCACAAATATATGAGTTTTCTTCATAAAGCGGTAATTTTTAGCTATTTTTGTGCCCGAAATTGAAAAACAGGAAATGAAATCAAGACTATCCTTCATATTTACGCTACTATTGTTCTTTCATTTGAGCATTTTTGCACAAAGAACAAACCAAGCCTATTGGTCATACATCGACCAATACAAAGGTATAGCCATAGAGCAAATGCACAAATACCGCATTCCTGCCAGCATCACATTGGCACAGGGTTTGCTGGAAAGCGGAGCTGGACGGAGTTCCCTTGCCACAAAAGCCAACAACCATTTCGGCATTAAAGTAAGCGGTAACTGGACAGGTCCGTACGTCTTGAAGAACGACGATGCTCCAAATGAGAAATTCCGCAAATATAGAAGTGCAAGAGAGAGTTACGAAGACCACTCTAAGTTCCTACAAGGAAGACGTTATCAGGGACTGTTCCAACTGAAGATTACAGACTACAGAGGATGGGCAAGAGGACTTAAAGCCGCAGGATATGCCACTTCTCCAACTTATGCAGAATCATTGATTAGAATCATCGAGATGTATAATCTGTACCAGTTTGACAGCGGCAAGTACACCCAGGAGAAGAAAGCTCCGGTTATACCTGTCAACAATGTACAGAGTTCATTCTTCCAAACACATACCGTTTACGCTCACAACAAGAACTACTTCATCATAGTAGAGATTGGTGACAATATGGCTACCATAAGCAAAGAAACAGGAGTAAGCCTGAGGAAGCTATATCAATACAATGACCTTCCACTTGATTATGCTCCCACACAGGGTGACTTAATCTATCTAAAGAAAAAACAGAAGTGTGCCAGCAAACAATTCAAGAAAAATCCCATTCATATTGTGGAACCTAATCAGAGTCTGTTTGACATCTCGCAACTTTATGGCATACGCTTGAAGTATCTTTATAAACTAAACCAATTTGACCCTTCTCACGAGATTAAGCCAGGCGATATTATAAGAATCAGATAAACAGGTAAAAAGAACAAAAAAAACATATGATTACATTATCAAACATTGCAGTACAATTTGGAAAAAGAGTTCTCTACAAAGATGTAAATATGAAATTCACCAGTGGCAACATCTATGGTATCATAGGTGCCAACGGAGCAGGCAAATCCACACTGCTCAAAGCCATCAGCGGTGAACTGGAACCGACAAAAGGAACCGTTGAGTTAGGCCCAGGCGAACGTTTGAGCGTCCTGAGTCAGGACCACTTCCAATACGATCAGGAGACTGTCCTGAACACCGTTCTCATGGGACACACTACCATGTGGGATATAATGAAAGAACGTGAAGCCCTGTATTCAAAGTCTGATTTTACAGACGAGGATGGTATTCGCGTAGCAGAACTGGAAGATAAATTTGCAGAGATGGGAGGCTATACAGCCGAGAGCGATGCATCTGCCCTACTCTCAGGCTTAGGTATCAAGGAAGATAAACATCACCAACTGATGGGCGAACTCTCTGGTAAAGAGAAGGTGCGTGTTATGTTGGCAAAGGCCTTATTCGGTAACCCCGACAACCTGCTGTTGGATGAGCCCACCAACGACCTCGACCTTGACACCGTTCAATGGTTAGAGCAGTACCTGAGCGAATTTGAACACACCGTGCTGGTTGTAAGTCACGACCGTCACTTCCTTGACTGTGTTTGTACTCATACCGTGGATATTGACTTTGGCAAGGTAACAATGTTTGCCGGAAACTATAGCTTCTGGTATCAGAGTAGCCAGTTAGCACTGCGTCAAGCCAAGAATCAAAAGGCTAAAGCAGAAGAGAAGAGAAAAGAATTGGAAGAGTTTATCCGTCGTTTCTCTGCCAATGTGGCAAAGAGTAAGCAAACAACAAGTCGCAAAAAAATGTTGGAGAAACTTAATGTGGAAGAAATCAAGC
>JAEEGL012898124.1_pt1 | contig 35484 bp, 28 predicted proteins | sample 9134231 | NCBI WGS metagenome assembly JAEEGL01 (sample SAMN16246548, study PRJNA631951) | gut metagenome | biome: gut microbiome; feature: rumen; material: fiber-attached | host: Bos | place: Iran: Karaj | collected 2018-10 | reverse complement strand
TTTAATGAATAGCATCTAATAAAGCTCCTCTGAGTATCTCTTATATATATATTAAGTATTTAACTTACAAAAAATTGCCCATTTTTTCTAGAATATTAAGAAATGTAAAGTTTAATTTCAAAAAATGGCGAATTCGTAATATTGTAAACGGTATTTTTGGTATAATATCTATTGTTGGACGAGTTATGAGAGAAAGAATTCTTTTATTTATAATACTATCACTGTTGGGGGTTTTCCTTTTTATATTCCAAAACTACGTAAATACAACAGTTGGTTTTTTGATTTTGTGTGGGTGCATGGTTACATATGGGTTATATTCGATTGCAGCTACAAAGTATCAAAAACGTAAATTGCGAATGAATCCTCCGGTTATAAATGAAGATTATAAGCCGTTTGTGTCAATTATGATACCTGCACATGATGAAGAACATGTTATTGCGAATACGGTTGAAAATATTTTACAAATTGATTATCCGAAGATGGAAGTTATCGTGATTGATGACAGAAGTACTGATAATACGGCAAACGTGATTAACGAATTGGCAAATAAGCATGAAAATGTTATTGCCTTTATACGTGATAAAGATTCATTTCCTGGGAAATCAGCAGTATTGAACGATGCATTACAAGTTGCTAAGGGTGAAGCGATTTTGGTATTTGATGCTGATGCTACAGTTGAGCCGGATTTTTTAAATAAATTGATTCCAAATCTTGAACCTGCTGATGTTGGTGCGGTTCAAGCAAGAAAAATAATAAGAAACAAAGATGTAAACTTCTTAACTAAGTGCCAAAATAATGAATATTCAACGGATACCAATTTACAAGTGGGCAGGGATGCAGTAAAGGGTGCGGTTGAACTTAGAGGAAATGGGGAACTAATTAAACGAGAAGCTTTGGATGATATTGGCGGGTGGAATAATTATACAATAACTGACGATTTGGACATGTCTACAAGACTGCATATAAAGGGATGGGATATTCGTTTTTGTCCGGAAGCATGCGTATATGAAGAAGGTATTATATATGTTTTGCCACTTTTTAGGCAGAGAAGAAGATGGCTTGAAGGTACAATAAGAAGGTATTTGGAATATTTTGGAGAAGCAATTCGGTCAAAAAAGATGTCACTTCGTGCCAGATTGGACATGACAATTTATATAACACAGTTCATAATGCCACTTTGGTTTATGATGGAAGTTTTATTCAGGATTATTAAATTGTTTGCTGATAAGGTTGACCCGTACAGTTTGCATAACGTTTTATGGTCTTCTTTAATTGTTGCGTCGGCTGTTTGGCTGGGGTTCTTTATGCTTATAAGGTACAGTTTGAGACGATATGATAATCTCCCGAGAATACAGGCACTGTGGGAATCTTTTACAACAACCATTTATTTCTTTGCGTTATGGTTTCCTATGGAAATATTTATTTGTGGGAAAATTTTATTCTGCAAAAAAGATATGAAATGGGGTAAAACAGCGCACGGTTTGGTGAAAGAAGAAAAACAGAGAATTATTGATGAAATTAATAAAAAATTACAGAGTTTACAGAATAAGTTACAAGAGGTATTAAAATAATGAAAGTTACATTAAATGATTTGAATTATGTAAGGAGTCATGTAAGACAAGTTCCTGATTTTCCTAAAAAAGGTATTTTATTTTTGGATATCACAACTGCTACAAAAGATGCAAAGGCATTTAAAACATCTATGGATTTTTTAACAGACCAATTCAAGGGCGAAAAACTGGATTATGTTGCGGGGGTTGAATCCAGAGGATTTATTTATGGTGCTGCATTGGCTGCAGCATTGGGGATAGGATTTGTACCGATTAGAAAACCACATAAATTACCCGCAGAAACAATTAGTGAAACATATGAATTAGAATATGGCTCTGATACTATTGAAATGCACAAAGATGCTCTGAAGAAAGGTGATAGGGTTGTTATAGTTGATGACTTGTTGGCAACAGGCGGAACTGCTGTTGCAGCGTGTAATCTTGTGAAAAAAGCTGAAGCCGAACCGGTTGCAGCTGCATTTATCATTGAACTTGATTCCCTAAAAGGTCGAGAAAAAATTGAAGAAAAAGGGGTTAAAGTTGTTTCTATGCTCCACTACGACTTGGATTAATACACCAAAATATACATTTTGATGTAAAACACATTTTATACTTTTAATAATAAGATTTTTAATTAATCTTTATTTTGTACATTTCTTTCTCTTTAATTACGATGTAAAGAGAAAGAAATGTACCCAAAGAAAGAGAAAACACGCAATAGTTTTCTACATCCTCACTTTGTTCGGCTGTGGTTTAACTTTCGGCTTTGCCGAATCTTTACTGCTCGCTACTGTCACTTTGTGACACGCTCGCAACTTTTCCCCTCACCCTTCCCTCTCCCCTTGGGCGAGGGTTTAAACTATTTGTCCCCTCCGAGCATAACGGAGCGAATAATCAATGTAGGTGAGGCAACATCAGGGCGGATTTTGTCTGAACGTAGTGAGTTAATCCGCCTTAGGTCGAACCGTACAATTGATTAATGAGCGCAGTTCAGCTCGGTGGTTTCTTTCTGTCACTTTCTTTGACATCAAAGAAAGTGACAACTAAAAAATGAACCATTTACACCAAAATGTATATTTTAGGGCAAAAGCCATGATTAAGGTTGATGATTACAAAACTTAATACTTTCTTTTTATAAGGCAATTTTAGACCAATAAATTACTTATTATATGTATGGGATATAAAATAATAAGGAGTTTTGCTACGTCAATAGAAAGTCTGACAATCGTCGGTGAATAGCAAGTTGGACTGGATTAGCGTTTGTACATAAAAATTGCTTAATAGGGGTGATTTTAAATTGGGTATTTTAATGGGATTAAAACAGTATATTTCTAAAACTATAAAGTATGTTCTAAACAGGGATGGGCATATAATGGCACCTCCTGTTACCTGGAAAACCAGTAGTATTGGTTCAAATTTACGTTATTTGAAAGAATCGATTTTTGATTTAGTAAAGCCTAATAAAGTCGGAAAAGAATTTGAGAAAATAATGTACAGTAATCCGACGGTAGAAGATGCTAAGCGAGCTTGTGATATATTTGAAAAAGAAACAGGTATAAAAATGTTAATGACACATCCCGGGCATGCTCAAAGTTTTGCTCCGGATGCTCGGATACTAATCCATGATGTTGAAAGAGGGGATTTCCCAAAAAATGTTAAATATGTTGTAATTGGTCATGGTGATGGTACAGTTCTTAATGATACTTGGCATGTTTTGTATGAACCTGAAACAAAAATATTTGATTTTATAGATAAAAATATTCCCAAAGGGGAGTTAGCAATAGTTAATTGCTGTGAAGTAACACCAAACGAGTTAAAACATTTAATACCAAAGGATAAGCCCGCAATCGGAAAGGTCGCCGGGGAGTTTAGGGACAGTTATCATCATTTGGCAAAAGTCGTAAGAAGCGGAAACCATGAGATTATAGGTGCTTATGGAAACGGAATTATGACACTTTATAAATAATTTTTACCTATATTTATCTCTTAAAAGCTTCAAATCTGTGTCTGTCAGATATTGAAGTTCATTTAGGTCGATGGGATACATAATGCTGTTTTTGTCTTCGGAATGTTCAAGGCCGAGTGCATGTCCGATTTCGTGGAGCATAACACCATATAAATGGTCATTCGTGCGGCCAACCTCTTGTTTGTATATTTTTCCGTTCTTTACATAAACATTGTTTTCCTTTGTCCCTATTTCAATATAATTCTGTGTATAAAAACCGTTGTATGTTGCCGAATGAGTACATCCAACTGAATTATCGCTGTTGCAGCTTGTAACATAATCCACAAAATCAACATATATATCAGCATCATTTTGTCTTGCTACGTATTTGAACCGCACAAGCCCTCCGGATTTTTCCTGCCATGCATTGAATGCTTGGTACATCAATTTTGTATAAATTCCTTGATTTTGTGGAACATAGACATGCAAAGGCATTGTTTTCCACCTCGGAAAAGTATAGGCAAAAGCACAGATAGAGCACATAATTAATGTAAATAAAACTAATATAGTCTTTTTCATAAATTTATCCTAAAAAATAAGCTATAGAATATTATAGCTTATTTTTTGTTATGTACAAACAATATTTGTTAATTGACAAGATTTTTCAGATAATTAGGAAGTGCAAAACGTGCTTCGTGGTATTCTTTATTATAAATCTTACATGTTTTTGTTATTTCATTACCGCGTCTTTCATCCCAGTAAGAAAGCGGTTTAACTGTTTCTGAGCAAAATGCCCATGCCCAATATCCGCCGGGATAGGTTGGAATATTTGAGGTGTAAGTTGAAACTATTGGGAATACCCGTCTTAATTGTGCATACATGTTCTTTATTTCATTAGGGTTTGCAAACGGGGATTCCGACTGAGCGACCATAATTCCGCCTTTTTTCAGAGAATTTTTTACATTTGTATAAAATTCATCGGTAAACAGACCTTCTCCCGGGCCCATAGGGTCGGTTGAATCTATAAGGATTATATCAAACATATCTTTTTTATCTTTGATATATTCAATTGCATCTTGCACGAGAATTTCGCATTTTGGATTATCAAGCTGGCATGAAATTGTAGGAAGATATTTTTTGCAAGCATCAATAACCATTCCGTCAATCTCACAAAGAACGACTTTTTCAACGGTGTCGTGTTTTAGAACTTCTCTGACTGTACCGCCGTCACCGCCACCTATAACAAGAACGGTTTTTGGGCATTTGTGGTGCATCATTGGTATATGTGCTATCATTTCGTGATAATGCCATTCATCACCTTCGGTCGTCATCATTAAATCATCTAAAGTAAGTACTCTCCCCAAAGTTGAATCTGTATCAAAAATTTCAACTTTTTGAAAATCAGACTGCTCGGAAAATAATATATCTTTTGTCTTTATAGCAATTCCGTATCCTCCGGGCGTAATTTCTTTGTATATCTTCTGTGCTTTATCGACACCCTGTAAAACGATTGTTTCTGTCATTTTATTTTCTCCTTAAAAATGCATTTTCCCGCTCAAAATATGTATATGCAGATGGAAAACTTCCTGGCCTGCTTCTTTACCCGTATTGATTAATGTTTTATAAGATTTTATTCCGAGTTTTTTGGTAGCATTTTTAACTGTCATCATTAATTTACCTAATAATATTTCGTCATCTAGTTCATTTAGTGATTCAACATGTTTCCTCGGAACAACGAGAAGGTGTATATCAGCTTTTGGGTTAATATCCTTAAATACTACAGCGTATTCATTTTCGTAAACGAATTCTGTGTTAAAATCTCCGTTTATAATTTTACAAAATATACAATCGCTCATAGTTAACTTTACTCCTTTATTTACCCTCGCAAAAAATACAATTGTCCATCTTTGCACTTTTCCCTATTTACCCCTAGGATAGTTCAAAAACATGCAAATGTCTAACTGTTTTTTGAGTTTTTTATATCAAGGTCTTCTTCGTGCTAGAATATTCATATGAAAAATGTTTTTAATAAAAAATGTGTAACATTGAATGATACAAAAAAACTTGCCGAAAAATTTGCTCAACTTGTGAAAGATAAGGGTTGTTTTGTAAATTTGTTCGGTGAAATAGGAGCTGGGAAAACTGCTTTTGTAAGACTTGTTGCCGAAGCACTCGGAGTAAAAGAAAAGGTTACAAGCCCGAGTTTTGTTATACTTAATGAATATCACAGTACAACAATTCCGGTTTATCACTTTGATTTATATAGGCTTGAAAACGTTGGGATTTCAACCATTACTGAAGAATTACGTGAGTATTCCGAAGGGAAAAAGATTACTTTTGTTGAATGGGCAGAATTCTCTCAGGGTGAATTGCCTTTTGAAAGAATTGAAATTAATGTAACTTATGACGATGATGATTCAAGAATTTATGAATTCCAATGTATCGGTAACAAAAACGAATATATTATAGAGGGGTTGAAACAGTGAAAATACTCTCTTTTGATACTTGTTTAGATAAAACATATGTGACATTACTCAGTAATGGTCAATATATAAATAAAATTATTTTATCAACCGGCGAAAACTATCATTCAGCATATTTAATTTCTGCTATTAGGGATATTCTAAAATCGAACGGATTGACTCCGAATGATTTGGACTATATAGCAACAGATATCGGTCCCGGTAGTTTTACAGGAATAAGAGCTTGTACAACAGTTGCAAGAATGCTCGCTCAACAGCTCAATACAGGTTTAGTAGGTGTATCTTCTTTAGAAATATTGTCAAAAATAGCAGACGGAGACAATATTGTTGCACTCGACGCAAGAAAAAATAAGGCTTATTTTTATGATAAAGAAATAAAAGGTGCAATTGAGCTTGAAGAGGTCGATAAACTTGTTAAAGGTAAGAAAATTATAACCGATGACAGTCTTTATCAGAGGTTTTATGATTCTGGCTGTGAAGTTGTTTCATATCTTAAAAAAGATTATCCGCTAGGTGAAATTCTTACAAAAATAGCAGAAGATAAGATTAAATCCGGTGCGGACATGGATTGGAGAAAACTCAAACCGCTTTATATTCAGCCGCCGCCGGTATTTAAAAAATAGTTATTCCCAATAAACTTTAAATGTTTTTATATTCTTCAATGTTTGCTCATATTTACCTCTAAAACAAATACATCTGTCATCAATATAAAGATATGAAGGTATTTTTACATTTGTTACATCTTTAAAATAGCTGTCAATTTTATTATCAAAAAGCCATTTGACTGATAACATTATATTCCTAGACGTAAACAGATATAATTCGGCATAATCACTTAATTCTTTTATAAATTCTTCTGCTCCGTCCCTGATTTCAGGAATATTATTCTCGTCATAGGGTTCTTTTCCGTATTTATTCAAAACCCCGTCCAAATCAATAAGTATTTTCTTATGTTTTTTGTTATTTGTATCCATATTTTGTCCGTGTGGCAGTTTGTTCACTTTGTCATTATAGCGGACAATTATGTTATGGACAAGCAATTGTTAAGAAAACTTGCAAATAGGATAAAAGAATTACGTAAGCAAAATGGTTATACCCAAGACGATTTATCTGCATATTCAAATATCGCTCGTTCAACTTTGGGCAACATCGAAACGGCTTCAAATGATATTACTTTTTCAAAAGTCAACCAATTAGCAAAAGCATTTAATATGTCTTTGGCAGAATTTTTAAATTTTTAGGTGATTATTTTATTTATTTCTCTGGAAAAATTTTGCCAGATCTTTGTGTTCTATAAATTTAGCGATTGGTCTTCCGTGAGGGCAAGTTTCCGGATTTTTGCAAGTACGCCAATTTCTGATTATTTCTTCCATTTGGTATTGGTTAAGATAGGTATTTGCTTTTACTGCAGCTTTACAAGATGTTGTTATCAAAATTTTCTCTTCAATATTGTCAATATCGCCTGAGATATTTTCAAGAATGTCTGCAAGAATATCTTTCGGGTGTATTTTTGATAAAATTTGAGGAATTTTTCTGAAAATTACTTCTGTATCGGAAATAAAGTCTAATTCATATCCATATTTCGCCAGTTTATTTTTGTTAATTTCCAACAAGTTTTTATCTGATATGGAAACAGGTATTACATCGGATATAAATAGGAGTTGGCAATCTATATTTTTTGATTCCTTTAATTTTTCATAAATATAGCGCTCTTCCGCAATGTGCTGATCAACTATTTCCAGCCCATTTTCTTTCTCAATTAAAATATAAGTCTTTTTGTATTGTCCGATTATTATGTCTTCTTGGATAAAATCAGGCTCTTGTACAATTTTACCCTGTATAGGTGAATTATATGTTTCTTTTGAAGAAATTGGATTTAACGTCTCTGTCTTTTGTATATTGTGCTTTAAATGTATAAGTCTCTCTTCATTTTCTTTTGCAGTCATAGAAAAGATGTCAGCAATATTTGTATTGTCAGGAACACATGTGTTGTTATCTTGAACCATATTTTGTTGAGTTTCCGGCCTGTATTCCTGTGGTTTTAAAACTTCTATTCTGGAATTTAGTGCATCATTTACGGAAGAATATATAAAGTTGAATATTTGGTTAGGATTTTTATAACGGACCTCCTTCTTTGCCGGATGTACATTTACGTCAACATCTGCAGGCTGTATTTCAAGGTTAAGGACTATAAAAGGATATCTCGAGCCGATAAGATTTTTGTAGACCATATCTATTGCTTTTTGGAATACAGGACATTTTACCAGGCGTGAGTTGACATACAGATAGTAATCCTTTTTGCTTGCTCGTGTGAAATCCGGTGTGCTTACAAATCCAGATACTTTTAGACCTGACAGTTTATCCGTTTTTGATACCGGTTTTAGAGCATTTGCAACTTCATCAGAAAAAAGTTCCTTGATTGTTAAAAATTGGTCATTAGCTGGCGTAGTTTTTAAAGAAACTTTGCCGTTGAATTTTAATTCAAATGATATTTCAGGATGAATTATGGCTGCGGATTGGACGAATTCACTAATATATCCGAATTCAGTTTTGGGTGATTTTAGAAATTTAAGTCTTGCCGGTATGTTATAAAACAAGTCCCGAATCTCCATAATCGTTCCTATGGCGCATCCGGTTTGTGATTGCTTAACTTCTGAATTCGCACATTCTACCTTAGTGCCATAAGGGAAATCGCAAGTTCTTGTTATGCATGTAAGTTTCGAGATGGATATAATACTTGAAAGAGCTTCGCCTCTAAAACCCATCGTTTTAATATTATACAAATCTTCTTCCGACTTTAGTTTACTGGTCGCGTGTTTAGAAAAAGCAAGTATAATATCGTCAGGCTGAATCCCGCTTCCATTGTCTGCTACTCTTATATCTCTGCACTCATTGGATATCTCAATACTAATTTTAGTTGCCCCTGCATCAATAGAATTTTCAACCAACTCCTTGACGACCGAAGATGGGCGCTCTATAACTTCTCCTGCAGCTATTTGATTAATAATATTTTTGGATAATTGAACAATTTTCCCCATAGATTTATTATATATCAAAATTTATTAAATCATTTTTTCTAGATATTCAAATAATACACTTGGTTGTTCTTCTTTTTCACCGCCGTTGTAAGTTTTTATTTTTTTCGAGGTTGTAATAAATAATTTCTTTTTCGCTCTCGTAATTGCGACATAAAACAGTCGCAAATCCTCTTCCGCAGAAAATTCTTTTAGTTCTCTTTCTGTTTTTTGTTTGTATCTGGGGTTAAAGCTGCGAACTTCTTCCATAAACACAGTCGAGTCTTTTAGTTTCATATTTTCAATATCTATGGGCAGTGACTTTTCCGACAATTCAGGGATAAATACGTAATCAAATTCATCTCCTTTGGATTTATGCATTGTCATAATCTGGACTTTACCTTTGGTCGCGGATTCGTCCTCTTCCTCGGAGAAGAATTTAAATCCACTCAGGGACGAACGTTTTGCGAGAGTATCAAGTCTCTCCAAAACAAGATTAAAATCGTTATCTGCATTTAGCCTTCTCGCAAGTGTTGCAATAAGGTAGACATTTGATTTTTCTATATCTGAACTGTAATAGAAGAGGCCTATCCTAATTACGAGTTCTTCAATTGGGAGTGTTGAAGAATTGAGCCAGAACTGCATATCCCACAAAAACTGGGCTAATTCTGCATATTTAGTATCATCACCATTACCCATAATGAACGGCGTTTCCGAATTTCTTATTTCCATCTGAAGACGTGTTTTGTACAATCCTGCTTCTGAAAGAGTTTCGTATGTGGTTGCAACTTGTTCATTGTCAAATGGGTTTTGAACAAATTTTAAAACAGAAAATATTACATTAAATACTGTTTTTTGTCCAAGGGATTCGCTCCGTGTAATTGTTTTAAATCCGGAATTATTGATAAAACTTGTCCAATTCCCGACTTGATAATTGCTTCTTAATAAGATTCCAATAGTGGCATTTTTGTCAAATGTTAAAGCATTTTTAATTTCTTTTAAAATATAGTTTTTTTCTTCAAATGGTTTTTCAAAAATATGCATTTTTACAGCATCTTTTGAAATCGGATTTTTCCCTTCAACCCCATTCATCATAATTTTGTAAAAGGCTTTTGGTAAAAGTTTTTCTCCCCAAAGAATAGTTTTATTTGCAAGATTCATAACTTCTTCTGTGCATCTTTGAGAATGGTTCATTTCTACGCTTTTGTTTGAATCCTTGATGAATTGTCTGAAACCATCCACATCAGCATTAGAAAAAGTAGTTGTAATTGCTTGATTTATATCTCCGCAACGAATCAGGTTTTTATGTTTTCCGCTTAATAGTCTGATTAACTTTTGCTGAATTTCTGAAGAATCTTGAGCCTCATCTTCAATTATGTATTCACAAATATTTTGATAAAAGTCAAGAATGTCTTTGTTTTCTTCCAAAAGTCTTACTGACATTAAAAGAATATCGTCGTAATCAATCAGGTTTTCTTCATCCAGTTTTTGCTTATATTCTTTGTAAAAATCTTTAAATTTAATAACCTTTTTGTCATTTGAGGGTGTATCTGCGTTTCCTTTTTGTAATTTCATTACGGAAATCGCACGATCAAATTCTTCTATATCTTTTTTTGTATTTTTGCCTTGAATACTTTTTATAATACGCATTCTTTGAGTGTCATCACAAATATCAAAATCAGGGGGCAAATCCAATCTTGTGTAGTTCGAATTTTCTTTTATAATTCTAAGTGCGAGTCCATGGATAGTACTAATATTGGGGAGCTGTGTACTATCAGGTGACATATTTTTTATACGTTCTCTGAAATTTCTTGCGGCAGAATCCATATATGTAAGTACGAAAATATTTTCGGGCTTAATTCCTTTATTTAAAAGTTTTGTAATAAGAGCAAGCAATATAGTTGTTTTACCTGCACCGGGGACAGCAGAAATCGCCATAGAACTTTCTTTATAATCAAGTACAGGTTTTTGATCATCTCTTGGAGTAATATGAAATACAGGTCGTGAATCCGTTTCGTCCTTTTCAGATATCAGATATTCTTCAATTCCACCCAAATTTTCAACGCCTTGTGGATCAAACAAACTGGAACAAGCCCAGACATGTTCTTTTGAGAGCAGAAGCAGTTTTCTTAAAATTCTTGCTGTTTTCTGTGATGAGAGAATAATATCATCATTAAGGGTATATTCATCTTTATTCCAATCTGCTTGCATAACCCAGGCATTGTAAAGAGGCCCTGTGTCGGTTTTTACCCAGTCAGAATGTGAAACATCAAGCCAAAACTGGTATTTTGAAGAAATTTTATTATCTATAATTTTTTGGGGAGTTGCTATAATCAAATCGTTGTCGTGTATTTCCAGAGTAGAAACCGGATTTTCTGCAATAATAGAATTTTCAAACTGGTTAATTATATCTAAAATTCTTGCTTTTACGATGTTTTCGCCTAAAACTTTTTCAAAATCTCTGAACTCTTTAATAAAGAAATTAAATTTATTAATTTTATCTTCGTCTATAGAATCTACAATATTGTTAAACATTGCAAAGATTTTTGAGGATAATTTTGTGTCCGTATTTTTTATTTCTGTAAATGCAGTATAAAAAGCTTTGTATTTTTCGTTGTAGAAATCAAGTTCAATATCAGGTAATATTTTTGTTTTTTTATATTCGGACAAAATTCTTTCACAGTATTTTAAAGGAATCCCCGCATAGTCGGCAAGAATAACTCTTAAGTCCATTTCGGATATTTCTATATTCTGCATGAGTTTCAGAATATTCAAACTTGATTTTACAAACGGATTATTAATTAATTTTTCATTCCCTGACAGAAACGTGAGATTGCATGTTTTTAAATTTTCTTTCAGAGTAAATTTCAACATTTCATCCTGAAGCGGAGTTATGATAACAATATCTTTTGGTTTTATATTTTTTTTGAATAATTCTTCTATTTTGACAATAGTGAAATCTAATATTTCTGCTCGTTTTGATAATGATGAAATTGTAAAATTTTTCAATTTTTCATGTTTTTTTTCTATAACGTTTTTAAAAATAATTTCACCTTGTTCAAAAATTTCACCATCTGTTTCAACTTTTTCATTAAATAGATTTTTTAATTTGTGCTCAATTGAAGCATCTGCACTTAAATATCCACACCTGCTTGACCCGAGGGAATCAAAACAAACGATCCAGTCTTTTAACTGTGGTTTTAGATACGATATAAAATCAAAACAAACAGGGGTCATTTCATCTGCATCATCAACAAGGAGATATTTTATATTCTTAAAATAGTTTGTATTTTTATAGATATAATTAAATATCGGCATTTGCCTCAAGTAATCCAAGCTTCTGTGCTGTAATGTTTTTCCGGAGAGTTTATTTATTATAAGTTCTGCATCTTCCCCGAAAGATTCCCCCAGTATTTTGGAACGTCTTTTGACGTCATCTTTACTTAGATTGTTTTGGACAATAAGGGCATATCTCCTAAAAATTTGTTGGAGTAAAGATTTTTTTGAGTTATATCCCTTTACTTCATTTTCTTTGAGGATATCTTTTAACAAGAATTGAGAAACTTCTAATCCGACGAGGTTTGGCTGTATAAAAGTCCTGTCTCCTTGAATCAAATTTTCAATGAAACACCAATTGTCAATAAGTGTATTATATACAATTGAAAAAAATGAATAAACATTCATTTTCCCCATTGCCGGGGCTTCAATATTGGAGAGGGCTTTATCGATAAAGCTTTTTTTTGCTGTCGAATTTTGTACCAGGACAAGTATTTCCGTTGAATTAATCCCGGAATTAATCAATTCACAATATCTTTTGACGAGTACACTTTCTCTTTTTTCAGCTTTAATTAAATTTAATAACATACACTTTACGGAGTATTTTATCATAAATATGACTTCAAAGGCTTGCAAAAAAAATAATTTTTATATAGAATTGGGAAGTACTCAAGTACAAACATTTACACACAAATAGGAGAATTTAACATGGCAAAGACTAGCGAAAAAATGGGTATTCATGAACAAATTATTGAATCAGCAGGACAAATTTATAACTACCTCAATACTAAGGGAGAAGTTTCTATCAGCAAAATGAAAAAAGACTTAAGCCTTGCTGATAACTTTGCAGAAATGGGTTTAGGCTGGTTATCAAGAGAAGATAAATTGGAATATACTCAAAAAGCAAAATCAGTAACTGTTAAATTGAGATAGTTTGCTAAGAGAGTTAAAAAAAAAGAGCAGCTAACAGCTGCTCTTTTTTTATGTTTATGTAGTAATGGTTTTCGCGATTTTAAACTCAAAAATATTTTTTCCGATAGTGTCTATAGAGGTTTTTTGAACAAAATCGATAAACCATTCTGCTGCATCGTCTTCCGGTATTTCAAAAGAGAAAGTTCGATTTGCAAACGTTCTTGTAAACTCCGGCAAATTGAAATTCCGTTTTATTTTAACAAATTCTTCTGTTCCCTCAATTTTTGCTTTTTGCAAGAGATATGTAAGAATATTTAAATACACGGATTCTTTTGACGTTTTACACGGTATTTTTTTTAGTTCTTCGTTTTTAACTTTTCTGTAATAATTTTCGACTTTCAGTTTTTCCCCTAATGTTTTTGGATTTTGACACAATAAGTGCGGGTAGTCTAATGCAATTTTTATAAATTCATATTCTGTACAGCCAAAGTTTTTGGAAATTTCTTCGGCTTTTCTCTTTAGTGTTTCTGCTCTCAAATAAAATAACTTAGGGGTTTTGAGCGCTACTTGAACAAATTCTTTTTCCGAACAATTAAAAAGTTTTGAGGACTCTTTGACATTCCTTAATATAGTTTCAGGTTTTAGACAGAATAAAGGAGCCTCATAAAGCGCAGCTTTAATTAATTCTTTTTCTGAGCATCTGATATTTTTTGCTGTATTTTCTATATTGCTTTTGAGTGTTTCCGGTTTTTGACAGAAGAGTTGTGGCTGTCTTAATGCAGCTTTAATGAATGCAGGTAATGGACAATTAAAAAGCTCCGAGGCTTTTTGTGCATTATTTAGTATTGTTTCAGGTTTTAAATATAATAATGGCGGAAGATTGATTCCGGATGTTATAAATACCTTTTCTGAGCAGCCAAGAAGTTTCGCAGACTGGGAAACATTGTTCATTAATGTATTCGGTCTTTGAAGACAAATATCGGGATATTTTAAAGATATTTTTATCAATTTTTTTTCGGGATAGTTAAATAATTTTGCGACATTTTTAATATTTTGTATTATGGTTTCGGGATTTACGCCTAATATTGCTGGATTTTTTAATATAAATTGAATTGCCGTTTCAACATCGCAGTCAAAAGTATTTGCTATAGCTTCTGCTTTTTCAATACAGTTTTTAGGTAAGTTACTGTTGGCATGCTGTAATTTCATAACACCTTTTTGAACAGAGCGGTATGCAACCCCGACATTAATATTGTCCTTTTGAGCAATATCCTTAAACTTTATTCCCTTTAATCTTGCTTTTATTCTCGCTTTTATAACTGGTGGGAGATCTTGCTTGTCTATAATTTTATTAATTCGTTCCCTGATTGATTCTAAATATTCCGATGACTTTGGTTTCGGTAGGTGTTCTGAAGTTATTAAGTTAATTTTTTTCAGTATGTCCTTGTCATCGTATACATTCGTATCCAAAGATTGATGAATGTATTCGGACTTCATAGTATCTTTTGAAGGTTTATAACCATTGAGTTTTTCTAAAAATTGTTCCAAAGTGGGATTGTTTTGTATATCATATAGCAATTCAGAAAACTTTAAACACATTTCCGCAAATACTTCTTCAAATATACGGCAAGCAGTTCTATGATGTGCCTCTTGTTTTATATGAGAATTGAAGGTGTCAAACATTTTGTTCTGTAAGTCTCGTCTTTCCTTGACGGAAATTCCTGCATCAATCAGCCTGCTAATGTAGCTTTCGGCTTTTTCGGCTTCTTTTGCAGAGAGTTGTATTGCTTTAAAATTAGGGTTATTTGTTATACTAAGGTTCATACATGGTATAAAACCGGTAAATATAAATTTTGCTAAGGCTAATACATCAAAATGTATATTTTGGTGTATTGCTATTTTGTGGTATATTTACTTTAAAATAAAAGGGAGTTTTAATATGGTTTTTTCAGTTGATCTATCTGATAGAATACTCATTATTGCTGCACATCCTGAAGATTTGGCAGTGGGATGCGGTGGTTTTATAAGTAAATATCCTGCACAAGTAGATCTACTTTGTGTTAACAAAGTCGCTATACAGGATTTAGTGCAGGTTCGTCATGATGAGTTCTGTGCTGTTTCCATGGCAGCAAAAGTGAATAAGTTTTATATTGAAAATTTTTCTGCTCAAAGTGAAAAACATTTGCAAAATTGCATGAAACAATTCAACATGAGGGATTATGACATCATTCTTATCCCTAATAAAGACGATAATGATAATGAACGCAAGTTCGTTGCAAACGATATACTGAAAAACCTTTTAGAGAATCAGGGCTGCAAGAATAATCTAAAAATATTGCGTTACGAGGTTTGGAATCCTTTAAAAGAAGCTAATTACTACGAGGATATTACGAATGTTCTTGATAAAAAAACGAAATTAATATTAAGTTATAAGGGGAGTTCCGGCGCTGTTTTTGCAGAAAGAGTTTTAAGTATGAACAAGTTTCGTACGTTTACTTCCTATCTTAGCTGTACAGCAACCCATGTTGAGGCTTATTTTATTGATGATTTAAATGCATATATGGAAAAGCCTGACATTGTCGATGAAAATACGGACAAGGATTATAAAAATGAAGAATTGGAAACGTATTTACGGGAACAAAATGCTCAAATAAAGATTAATACATTAGCGGAACGTTTTGCAGGGAAAAAAGCTGCAATTTTTTGTGCGGGTGAATTTTCGAGATGCGTATTTAAAAACTATGATTTGTCGAAACTGAATATTGTTGCGATTGCAGACAGAAGATTTGAAGAAAACAGGCAACACAAATTTTACGGAATAAAATGTATTAAGCCGAAAGATTTGAATGATGCAGAAATTGATGTAATACTTATTGCCGCATACGATTTTGTAAAATTCTATGATATTTTAACAAATACTATTATTAAAAATTGTGATATTGAAATTGCTCCGCTTATTAAAAACGATTTGAGCGGATTTAGTAAAGGTGATTTGACTAACAAGATATGTGTTCGTCCTTTCCATGTAACGTCTATTGTTCCTACTGGACATTGTATAACTTGCTGTCCCGCATATATTAAGAACTTTGCTATTGGGAATATTCTTCAGGAAGATTTTGATAAAATCTGGCAGGGAAGACGTGCAAAGTATTTAAGGAATGCTTTGATAAATGATGATTATACAACCTGTGATTTAAAAACATGTATTCATCTTGAATTGGCAGACAAAAGTAAACTTCCTGAATATTTTGACGAAAATACAGGGGAAATTAAACTGCCCGATACAATTTTTATGAGTTGGGATTATGACTGTAACGTAGCTTGTATAACTTGCAGAAATGAAATTATTAAAAATGACGAGGCTACGTTAAAAAACCTTAAAGTGATTGAGCAAAGAGTTCTTGATGCATGCAAAAATGCTAAATATTTTTATACGAGCGGAAACGGTGATCCGTTCGGAAGCAGTTATGCGCGGGGACTTATTAAAAAGATAGTTGAAATTAATCCGAGTATAAAATTCCTTATTCATACTAACGGGGTTTTGTGCACTCCCAAAATCTGTGATGAACTGAATATTACGGATAAAATGGAAAGTGTTTCTTTTTCAATACACGCAGCTTGCAAAGAAACCTATGACAAAATTGTAAGGTATGGTAATTTTGATAAAGTTGTTCAAAACCTGGAATGGATATCTTCTTTAAAAAGTAATGGGGCTGTAAGGCACTTAACCATGATTTTTGTTGTTCATAAGTTAAATTATAAAGATATGCCGGATTTTGTCAGGATGGCAGAAAAATACAACGCAATAGCTTCTTTTAGATATTACCGCCAATGGTCGCATAATACAGAGTATAGCTATGAAGATATGGCTGTTTTTGAAGAAACACATCCTGAACATGCCCAATTTGTTGAAATGCTGCAAGATAAAGTTTTTGACAGCCCGAATTGTTATTTAGATCCCAGTTTACAATTTATAAGGAATAATGGTGTAAATCCTTGAGGTTGTTTTATAAATATTACAATAACAAAATTTATTAGAATCTAAAGTAGATAAACGGATTATATGTTCCTGCTGCTATTGAAATGGTTGATAAGACAAACATAATCAAAAGCCAAGCATTTACAAATGTTTTGGCGATTCGATTTTGTACATATAGCATATCTTTAAATAAAGGCATTGAACAAAGTATCGCTGCAATAAATGTTAGAACTTCAATAGTATCAATATAATATTCAAATGCATATACAGCAACCCCTTTGGCTACCTCAACAAAACCAAACATATTGCCGATATAACTAAGAGCATAGCGCATACTGTCTGCCCTGAAGAAGACCCAACCAATTACAAAGATTAATATACAGCCTATATGACGTAATATTTCTAACCAAATCGGATGTTCTTGTGCTTCAAATTCTTTTATATTCAAAACTTTTTCCAAAACTATGAAAAATCCGTGCCAAATACCCCAAAAGATAAAATTCCAAGCTGCACCATGCCAAATACCGGTTAAGAGAAAAACTATTCCTAAATTTCTGCAGGTTTTAATTAATCCCTGACGATTTCCGCCGAGTGAAATGTAAACATACTGCTTAAACCAAGTAGAAAGCGATATATGCCATCTTCTCCAAAACTCGGTTATCGATTTTGAAATATATGGATAATTGAAGTTTTCCAAGAATCTGAATCCGAAGATTAAACCGAGACCGATTGCCATATCGGAATATCCGGAAAAATCAAAATAAATTTGGAAAGTATAAGCTATTGCACCGAGCCATGCGATTCCGTGTCCGAATGCATCAGGAGCCTGAGTGAATATTTTATCTGCTATTGCACCCAGAGTATTTGCTATCAAAACCTTTTTGGATAAACCTATAATGAATCTCTTTACACCTATATTTACCCCTTCAAAGTTAACTTCTCTTGAGTCAATTTGGTCTGCAACATCGTGGTATTTAACAATAGGACCTGCAATTAATTGCGGGAATAAACAAATATAAAGTGCTAATTTATAAATATCTTTCTGTGCTTTAGCTTCCCCCCTATATACATCTATAAGATATGACAATGCCTGGAAAGTATAAAAAGATATACCGATTGGCATAATAACATCAATAGCGTGAATATGTGCGTGGAAAAGTCCGTTTACATTATTTATTATGAAGTTGAAATATTTGAAATAAACCAAAAAACTTAAATTTAGAATAATTGTTAATACAAGGTAGAATTTTGGCGGAAATTTGCAAATAACATTATTTGCAAAGGAAGAACTACGTTCTTCCTTTGTTTCCCTTCTAAAAGTTTTATCAATTAAAATTGCACCGAAATAATTTACCAAAATGGTTATAAGCATTATGGCGAGATATTTTGGTTCACCCCAAGCATAAAAAATTATACTTGCAATAAGTAAAATCGAATTGTGCAATTCTTTTTTCGTAACAAGATACAAGAATAAAAGAATTGGTAAAAATACATATATAAAAGTCATTGATGAAAATAACATTAATTTTACTCCTTACATTTTTACTTTACCCCGATTTCGCACTTTTTGCATATTTATTCGGGTATAAGTCTAAAAATTTTGGAATATTTGGTGTGTAGAAAAGCAACACAAGAAGATCAGGTTTATATTCCTCAATAATTGGCTTATATTTTTCAAATATTAAACCTCTCGGATTGTTATACAGATAAAGTGATTCATTGAAACTATAAGGCATAAACTCAAACAGATTACAACCGAAAGAATCTCCTATTACAAGTACTCTTTCTTTAGCTCCGTATGAATACTTAAACTGTACATCCTGTTTTGTTTTTATATACTTGGTATTCAGCTGTTCCAGATTTTTGAATTCCGGATTTTTATAATAAAGATACGGCGTATCCAAGATTCTTTTTGCATAGAACTTCGGGAGTCTCATTTGTTTGAAAGTCTGTCCCTGATTTAGTTTTTTGTTCCACCATTCTGATACTCTTTTGTCATAGTATTTTTCAAGTTTATTTTCATCCAGTAAGTCAACATCGGGGTATTCTTTTTTGATTTCTTTTATGAGCGAGCTGTATCCTGTATATGCACCCTTCTTTGTCCAATGGTGGTCTGTCTTGAAAAATACAGGTGAAACTTTATTTGCTTCCTCCATTTCTTTCTTGGGATAAACAATTTTCACATTCGTATTGGCTTTTATGTAATCTATAACTTCATCCGCGGGGTTTGTTGTATACTTTCTTTTATCCGGCATATCAAAATCAAAATAATCGCAAGCCCGCGGAACTATTAGAAGATACAAACCTATGTTGTTATTATTGCAGTACGCCTGCAATTTGCCAATATTAATGGCATGGGTTTTCAGAATATCCTCTTTGTTTTTGGTTATAGGCTTCATCCCCCAAAAATTAAATTCTCTGTACAACAAATTGTGCTTTTTGTCAAAAGTAACCTCACCATTCTTGCAATTTTTTGAATTTATCATACAAGTTATGGCAATATTTGTATTTATAGCTTGTTTTCTTGCATTAAACCTGTCGTTAAACCAATTATTAAAATCTTTCCCGAAGTTGTAATTAAGTTTATGCTTACTTACCAAGGCAGGTTTTTTAGCAAGGTTACGGTTTTCCATATCAGATTTCACACTTTTATCAATATGCGAAATGGGAAGGCATAAAAGAATAAAAAAGATTAACAGAAAAACTATATCGATTCTCGAATTATTTTTTACGGTTTTGAAATCAGCAATATAATTGGTCAATTTATAAGCAATCAGGAACGAAAGTACAAAAATCGAAATCAATAACAAGATTGACTGATTTTTTAATGCATAAACGGCACCGACAGTTCCTCCAATCGCTATGACAAATGATAGTATCGTTCTCTTTTTCATCTCAGACATATCCTTAATTGTTGTGAAAAAGTATAACACAAAAATTTTCAACTAAATATCTGCAATTTTGGACATTTCTATTACCCTTTTAATTGCAACAAAAAAATGTTGAGAGTATAATTCTATTAAAATTGCTACTTAATTAGAAAGGGAGATATAAATATGTCAAAAAACACAATTACTGTTGACGGTAACTACGCTGCAGCGCATGTTGCATATGCATTGAGCGAAGTTTCCGCAATTTACCCGATTACTCCTTCTTCTACAATGGGAGAATGGGTTGATGAATGGGCTTCACAACACAAGAAAAATATTTGGGGCAAACAGGTTAGTGTAGCTGAAATGCAATCTGAAGCAGGTGCGGCTGGTGCTGTTCATGGTTCTCTCGCAGCAGGGGCTTTAACTTCTACCTACACAGCTTCACAAGGTTTATTATTAATGATTCCTGTAATGCACAAAATCGCAGGTGAAATGCTTCCGTCAGTAATACATGTTGCTGCTCGTGCATTGGCCGCTCAATCTTTGGCAATATTCGGTGACCATACAGACGTTATGGGCTGCCGTAACACAGGTTACGCAATGTTAGCCGCTAATTCAGTTCAAGAAGAAATGGATATGGCACTCGTTGCGCATCTTTCAACTTACAAGGCTAAAGTTCCGTTCTTACAGTTCTTTGACGGATTCAGAACTTCTCACGAAGTACATAAAATTGAAGAAATTTCTTACGAAGAAATAGCTTCACTCGTTGAACCTCAATATATTGAACAATTTAAAAACAGAGCATTAAGGCCGGAAGCTCCTGTATGTAAAGTCGGTGCACAAAACACAGACGTTTATTTCCAGGGACGTGAAACTGTTAACAAATACTATGATGCAGTACCTGATATTGTTCAGGAATATATGGACAAAGTTGCAAAAGTTACAGGCAGACAATATCATCCGTTTGATTATGTAGGTGCACCTGATGCAACTGATGTAATCGTTGCAATAGGTTCAGGCTGCGAAACTATCGAAGAAACTATTGAATACCTGAACGCAAAACGCGGTACAAAATATGGTTTGGTTAAAGTAAGACTTTACAGACCGTTTGATGTCAAGAGATTTAACGATGCACTTCCTGCTTCAGTTAAGAGAATTGCAGTTCTTGACAGAACAAAAGAACCAGGTTCTATAGGTGAACCTTTATACTTGGATGTTGTAGCTGCTCTTGCAGGAAAAGATATCAGAGTAATCGGCGGCAGATACGGACTTTCTTCTAAAGAATTTACTCCTTCTATGGTTCTTGCTATTTACAAACATCTTGGAAATAACGGTTTCCACGGATTTACAGTAGGTATTGAAGATGATGTAACTCATAAATCCTTGCCGATTGAAGAACATATCGTTACAGAACCTGAAGGTACTACAAACTGTATGTTCTGGGGATTGGGTTCAGACGGTACTGTTGGTGCTAACAAAAACTCAATTAAAATTATCGGTCAATATACAAATAAAGATGCTCAAGCATACTTTGCTTATGACTCAAAGAAATCATTTGGTGTAACAGTTTCTCACTTAAGATTTGGTGACAAACCGATTAAGTCAACTTATCTTATAACAGCACCTGATTTTGTTTCATGCTCAGCTCACGCATACATTGGCAGATACGATATTCTTAAAGGTATTAAAGAAGGCGGAACATTCTTACTTAATTCACCTTGGTCTAAAGAAGAAGCATTCAGCCACTTAACAAGAGATATGCAGGAAACTATCATCAACAAAAAGGTTAAATTCTACAATGTTGATGCTGAAAAATTAATCAAGGAACAACCCGGATTAAGAGGTAAAGGTGCAAACACAGTTATGATGGTTGCATACTTCAAAGTTTCAGGCATTATTCCTTTCGAACAAGCGCTTGAAGGTATGAGAGCTATGACAACAAAGACATTTAAGAAAAAAGGCGACGATGTTGTTAATATGAACTTAGCTCTTATTGATGCGGCAGTTAATGCAACAGAAGAAGTTATTATCCCTGCATCATTAGACGGAGTTGCTCATGCAGATGATGTTAAATTGATTCCTGATAACGCTGATGAATTCGCTAAGAAAATCATTGAACCTTCAATGAGACAAAAAGGCGATGACATCCCTGTTTCAGCTATGAGTAATGATGGTGTCATTCCTACAGGTACAGCTTGCCTTGAAAAACGTGGTATCGCACCTCGTGTTCCTAATTGGAATTCGGCAACTTGTATTCAGTGCGGAATTTGTGCATCTGCTTGTCCTCACGCAGCAATCAGAACAAAACTTATTGAAGCTGATGATTTGAAGAATGCGCCTGCATCATTTAATACAGTTGATGCTAAGCCGAATGATCATGGTGAAAAATTCAAAGTTCAAGTTTACTGTGATGATTGTACAGGTTGTGGTGTTTGTATTGATCAATGTCCTATGACAAAAGTTCCTGGTAAAGAAGTTCTCACTTGGTCATCAATTGAAGCTGAAGCTGAAAAGGGTGAAAGAGAAAATGAAAAATTCTTTGACGCACTTCCTGACAATGTAATGGGCAAAAACAACAAGAACACTCTCAAGGGTGCAATGTTAAGAAAACCGTTATTCGAATTCTCAGGAGCTTGCGCAGGCTGCGGTGAAACACCTTATGTAAAATTGGTTTCTCAATTATTTGGTGAAAATGCAATTGTAGCTAACGCAACAGGTTGTTCTTCAATATATTCCGGTACTTTCCCGACTATTCCTTATACAACTAACAAGGAAGGCAGAGGACCGGCTTGGGCTAATTCATTATTTGAAGACAATGCTGAATTCGGTTTCGGTATGAGATTGGCTGTTGATTCAAACAGAGCCTTACTTAAACAAAAAGTGGAAGAAGTTCTGAATAAAGAAGATGCTCCTGCTGATTTGAAAGAAGCATTACAGGGCGCAATGGCACACTGGGATAACTCAAAAACAGAAGAAGCAGTTAAAGCTCAAAATGCGGCTAAGGTTGTTATTGAAAAATACGTAAAAGAATGCGGATGCGATACAATTAAGAAGATTAATGAGCTTTCTGATTACTTTACAGATAAGTCAGTTTGGATTATAGGTGGTGACGGTTGGGCAAACGATATCGGTTACGGCGGTATTGACCACGTTCTTGCTCAAAACAAGAATGTTAATATCCTTGTACTTGATACCGAAGTTTACTCAAATACAGGTGGTCAAGCATCTAAATCAACACCTACAGGTGCAGTTGCTAAGTTTGCTACAGGCGGTAAACCAACCTACAAGAAGAATATGGGCTTGATGTCTATGTCTTACGGTTATGTTTATGTAGCATCAGTAGCACTCGGTGCTGACAGAAATCAAACACTTAAAGCATTCTTGGAAGCTGAAGCTTATGACGGACCTTCTATCATATTTGCTTATGCTCCTTGTATTGCTCACGGTATTGATATGTCCAAGACTCAGACAGAACAAAAACGTGCAGTAGAAGCAGGATACTTCCCGCTCTACAGATACAATCCGGCAGCAGAAGTGCCATTTAGCTGGGATGCAAAAGATCCTAAAGGTGCATATCAAGACTTCATTAGAAGCGAAGGCAGATACAAATCACTTCTTAAGACAAATCCTGAATGTGCTGAAGAACTCTATGCTCAAGCAGAAAAAGATGCTGCAACAAGAATGGAAGTCTACAAAGCAGTCGGCGCTTTGCTTAAGTAAGCAGATAGTCAGAAAATAACTTATTTAAACGGTGTATGCAATCCTTACATACACCGTTTTTGTATAGATAAATAGTATAAGAAAAAAGGCGGCGGTCTTGTACGACCGCCGCCTTTTCAAAATGATTTTATTTTAATTAACAAACAACAGTTTGTTTGTCATCCAATGCTGCAACACCCGGAAGGATTTTACCTTCGATAAATTCTAATGAAGCGCCGCCACCTGTTGAAACGTGGGTAAAGTCCTCAGCCTTACAGAATTTCTTAGCTGCAGAAACAGAGTCGCCGCCACCGATTACTGAAGTTGCACCGTTCTTTGTAGCTTCTACGATAGCAGCAAGTACGGCCTTTGTACCTTCAGCGAATTTTGGATTTTCGAATGCGCCTACAGGACCGTTCATAAGGATTGTTTTGGAAGACTTAAGAACTTCAGCAAATGCTTTTCTTGAGTCTTCACCTGCATCAACACCTTCAAATCCTTCAGGAATTTCGTCAATTTTGACGAATTTATTTGTTCCGTTGCCTGAAAAATCATCGGTAACAAGAACATCTGTTGCCATAACAAGGTTAACACCTTTTTCTTGTGCCTTTTTGACAATTGCATTTGCCACGTCTAATTGGTCATCCTCACAAATGGAGTTTCCTATTTGCCCCCCGCGAGCTTTAACGAATGTATAAGCCATTCCGCCGCCTATTATCATATTATCAACTTTGTCTAATAAGTTTTCCAAAACGCCGATTTTGGAAGAAACTTTAGCACCGCCAACAACTGCCGTAAACGGTCTTGTAGGATTATCAAGAGCTTGTGATAGGCATCTGATTTCTTTTTCCATCAGCAAACCTGAAACTGCAGGCTTAAGAATTTTAGCCAATTTTGAAGTCGAAGTGTGATTTCTGTGAGCAGCACCGAATGCGTCATTAACATAGAAATCACCATACTGCGCCAATTCTTGTGCAAAAGTCATATCATCATCTTTTGCTTCTTCTGCCTTATAGTAACGAATGTTTTCCAATAAAGCGATTTGGCCATCTTTGAGGCTAGAAACATAAGAAGCCATTTCTTCTACTGATGGGATGAATATAATTTCTTCGCCAAAAACTTTTGACATATATTTAGCAACCGGAGCGAGTGTGAATTCAGGATTCTTTTCTCCTTTTGGTCTGCCCAAGTGAGCCATAAGAATAATTTTTGCCCCTCTTTCTTTCAAATAAGTAACAGTAGGAACAATTGCCTGAATACGAGTATCATCAGTAACATTCTTGTTTTCATCAAGAGGTACATTGATATCTACACGAACCAAAGCTCTTTTCCCTTTTATGTCCCCTAAATCTTTGATTGATTGTTTCATAGTAAACCCTTCCTTTCTTTAACCGTAACAATATTATAACAAAAAGAAAGTTTTAAAGTTAATAAACAAACATGCCTATTTGTAAGACAACTTTTGTAATCAAAGTTTATAAAATATTTCGATAAATCTTGTAATAGTGTTCCAATTTTGGGAAATTCCAATCCGTTTGGTAAGATAAGGCATTTCCCATTATCTTATGCCAGCAGGAGCGATTGTTGTTAAAAAGCTCCAGCGCTTTTTCAAGATAATTGATATAAACATTTGTATTTTCATCTTCGTACAATAAGCAGTCTTTTAACTTAAAGCCATTTCCGTCAACAATGTTATCAAATATATCTGTTACGGTATCATTCAAAATCCCGGAATTTGAAACGACGGGTACACAACCATAGTGGATTCCAAGTAAATGTTTTATTGATTTGTCGCATATTCTTGCCGGATGTAGGTAAATGTCAGCTGCAGATAATATTTTAGGGAGATTGATTTCTCCGTCAACATAGACCCATTTTCCCATAAAAATCTTATTGCCATTCAAAAAATCTATGATAGATTTTATGTAATCCTGTTTTAAGCCGTTTTTTATGCTTACTATAATTTGTATATTTCTGTTGCGTTCAAAAAGCTTAAGAATAGTATTTAGAAGTATGTCTACTCCTTCCGTAAAAACTTCGGGGTCAGGACTTGCAAACAATAATGGGGCATTGTAGAAAGAATCTAAATAACCATATATTTTTACGTTGTCATAGTTCTTAAATAAAGTTTTATCAATGAAGTTGGTTTTTATGGAATCTGAACTAAATTCTTTAATTATATTTTTCTTGTTCTTAATACGTTCTTCTCTAAAACTTTTTAAATCAAATTCATTATAGATTCTATCTTCGGATTTATTATTAAATATTTTTGTACTAATCGTTGGTTGTATAAAACCTGACTTACTTGCAGTGCGGTTTATTTCTTTGATAATATTTTTAGTAGCGAGTTTTTTCTCATATAAATCCTTGTAGTATGTTTCTGAGTATACAGCCCAGAAATCGCTGTTTAAAATTGTATTACTGAATTGGCAGTATTGTCCGCCTTCTTTCTTTATAATATTCGGGAACAATTTTTGTGCTCTGTCATTAAGGTGTTTAAATATCACCCGGCCTTTGCTTTTATAATCTTCCGCACTTGAACCATTAAACATTTTATAGTTATCAAATATTAAACTTATAAAACTATTCATTCTGGGGGCAACAGTTTTTATCGGAAAATTAAAAAGTCTTGAGATGCAATTTTGAATACCGGCATCTCTGTATATTTTTTTTATTCCTTCTTTATCTGCCATATTGAGGATACTCCAAAAAGCATCCTGAGGTTTTGAACTGGAGTTGGCAAAATTATCAAAAACCTGGAAAACTCTTATATTTTCAGGGAATCCTTTTTCAAATTCAGCTCCCATGTAGAAAGGCAACAATTCCGAGTGAACTATATCTGGCTTAAACCATTCTTTATGCAGGTATTTGATAATAGTTCTTGCTGCTCTCAGCAGGAGTACCTTTTTGTCAAATGATTTTAACATTTCAGGCTTGGTTAAATATGAAAAACTAGGGGAATAAATACCATAAACCGATATGTGTGATTTGTCAGTATTGTATCTATACAAAGAGCACTCTTGAACAGAATTTTGTGCAAAAAAATCAAAATTTATAGAGGTTTTTTCCAGATTGTAAAATATATTTTCAACTTCCAAGGTCATTTTTTTGGAAATTTTTGTATCTTTGCTAAGGCCGATTATTGGAATTAAAAGACAAATATTTGTATCAGGATATTGTTTGCGCATTTCAGAGATAAAATCTACCGGAGAGTCAAGTCTTTCGCTTCCCGGCGTATATAAAGGGCAATCGTATGTGAGATAAACAATATTAGTAAAATTTACATCTTTTTTATTATTAAAGAATTTTCGTATACTTTTTTTAAACAATCTGTATCGGAGTTTAAAATCATACAGAAAGTCATACATTTCATCAGAAATAGAGCTGCTATACAGTGATTCAAGAGCTTTGAACCTTTCATCAGCTAAAATTTGTAGTTCATTCCCAGATTCTTGCGGTATTGATTCCTTCATCAATATAGATTGTAATAAAATTTTTAGTATTTAGCAACAATAAAAAAAGCGGTTTCAAAAACCGCTTTTTTTTCATGCTGAAAATGCTTTTGTTGACAGTTCTCTGTCTTCCCATATATCGATAATGGTTGAGCAGAAGAATATGCTTGAATATGTTCCGATAAATATACCGAGAATCATTGCAAGCACGAAATCTCTCGTCGTAACTCCGCCGAAGAAATATAATGCGGCAAGTGTAATCAATGTTGTTACAGATGTATTTATACTTCTTGTCAAAGTTTGATTAATACTACCATTCATAATTTCGCTGAATGTCATTTTCTTTGCATAATATTTCAGATTCTCACGAACACGGTCAAATACAACAATTGTATCGTGAACTGAAAAACCGATTACCGTTAATAATGCTGTTACAAACAATGCGTCAACTTGTACACCATATACAAGTCCCAAAATTGAAAATACGCCTATTACAAAAAGTGTATCATGCACTAAACCAAGGATTGCAGCCAACGCATAATTAAATTGGAACCTGAAAGTAAGATATGCAATAATGCCCAAGAGAGCCAAGGATAACGCTATAAGTGAATTTTTAAATAATTCAGCGCCAAGTGTCGGCCCTACAGATGCAACCTGAACCAATTCCGGAGATTTGAATTCTGAATTCATGATGCCCGTTATTGTGTCCATATCTGTTGATTTTTCATCAATAAATTTTGTTCTTATTGAAAGAATAGCTTTTATGTTATTATTCTCCGCAGCACTTACATTTATAATCTGCAAGTTAGGTTTCTCAATCCCTTTAGTTTCAAGGTTTTTTCTGACTGCAGAGAGTTTGTCATTTGTTATGTCTTCTTGGACACTATATTGCAAAGTTGTTCCGCCTGTATAATCAATACCTACCTTTATTGGTGTATGTGTATCATAGGTTATCATTGAATATATCATTGAACAAACTCCAGGGAAAAGGAGTATTGCTGATATACATAAGCATAACCATCTGTATTTAACTATATCTAATTTTATTTTCATTTTTTCTTTTCTCCTATTTACCCCTAATCAAGAATTCCGAATTTTGCTTTTTCACGTTTAGTTTCAACTGCCTGGAATCCTTCACCTATTTCTTCAGGTTTTAGGCCAAACAGTGCAGGATTCTTGAGGTTGCCTGCACCAAAAGCAAGGTGCATAAAGTTCTTTGTAATAGTAATTGCACTAAACATGGAGACCATAACACCTATTGCAAGAGTCAGAGCAAAACCCTTTACGATACTTGTACCACAGCAGTAAAGAATTATACAAGTTATAATTGTTGTCATATTTGAGTCAAAAATACTTGTAAATGCTCTGTCAAAACCTGAGTTAATTGCTGTAAACAAAGTTCTTCCCGCTTTTAGTTCTTCTTTTGTTCTCTCGAAAATCAAGATATTAGCATCAACTGCCATACCTATTGAAAGAATAAACCCTGCTATACCTGCAAGAGTCAATACTACACCGAACATCTTGAATATTGCAAATAAGAATACACCATACAAGCAAAGTGCCACGTCAGCAAGCAAGCCGGGTGCTCTGTAATATAATGCCATAAAGACCATTACGAATCCAAGTCCGATTGCTCCTGCAACCTTTGATTTTGCAATACTATCTGCACCCAAAGTAGGTCCTACCGTATTTTCTTCAATAATTTTTGCCGGAACAGGTAATGCACCTGCGTTTAAAAGGTCAACCATTTTCTTTGCTTCTTCATAAGCAAAACCGGTATCACCGCCGGAGATTTGAGCTCTGCCACCAGTAATTGCTTCTCTTATAACTGGAGCTGACTGAAGTTCGCCATTGAAAAAGATTGCCATTTGTTGTCCAACCATTTTCTTGGTTAATTCGGCAAACTTCTTTGTTCCTGCAGAATTAAATTCCAAGTCAACAACCCACTGACCGTTTTGAGAATTTGTACTCAGGTTTGCACTGTTTAAATCCTTACCGGTCAAGCCTGTAGCTTCCCATTCTTGAATATTATCTTTCATTACAGGACGTCTGAAATCAAGCTCTGCTGTTTCACCCAGGTATGCTTTTGCCTGATTTAAATCCGAAACGTCAGGGATTTCTACGACCAATCTTCTCTCTCCGGAACGTTGGACGACAGTTTCTGAAACACCCAGTTTATTGACACGATTCTCTATTGCGAATTGCAAACTGGACATCATATCCGGTGTAATATGCGAAATTGTATCTGTGGTTTGTGCTTCAAGTACCAATCTCGAACCGCCTACGAGGTCAAGCCCAAGTTTAGTTGGTTTTGTACAAATTGTCACGACTGAAATAATTGCTAACAAGACAATCAGCCAAAACAATATCAGTTTGTTTTTCATTTATGTACTCCTTTTATATCCTCTGTCTTAATTATAATTCAAACAAGATTAAAATGAATAAGCGAATGTAACGAATTTATTCTAGTTAAAGGTTTTTAACTTTTCTTTTTCCTCTTCTGCTAAAGAAAAAGTTTCATTTTCTGACGGAAATTTACCATCTTTCACTTCATTTTTATACGACATAACTCCTTCCAAAACCAGGTCATGAAGGTTTATGAACTTTTTAATAAATTTTGGAGTGAAGTCTGTAAATTTACCTAAAATGTCATCTGTAACAACGATTTGACCATCACAACCTGCACCGGCTCCGATTCCTATTGTCGGTATTGTTAAATTTCTTGTAATATATTCTGCACTAACTTCCGGCATTAGTTCAAGTACCACTCCAAATGCACCGGCTTTTTCGAGTTTTTTCGCGCAGTCCAATATATTTTCCGTATTGTCTGCAGTTTTACCTTGTACCTTGTGTCCGCCTATTGTGTTCATTAACTGCGGTGTGAAACCAAGATGTGAGAGAACGGGAATCCCAGATTCTACACAGCGTTTCGTAAGTTCGATTATGTGCTCATTGCATCCTTCCAATTTTACTGCATGCGCGCCTGCTTTAATCATTTTGGAAGCGTTTTCTAACCCTTGTTCAATTGAAAGGTTATAACTCATAAAAGGCATATCACCTATTATAAAAGAATTTTTTGCTCCCTTAGCGACAGCTTTAACAAATATAAGCATTTCATCAATGGTGATGTTGTAAGTATTTTCATAGCCTAAAGCCACCATGGCAAGTGAATCTCCAACCAATATACCGTCAATTTCAGCCTTATCTAACACTTGCGCAGTGGAATAATCGTAAGCTGTGAGCATTGCAATTTTTTCACCATTATTTTTTAATTTTTGGAATGTTAATACGTTTTTCATGTTGTACCGATTATTTTTTAGAAGCTTTTTTGTACCAATAATAAACCGCCCTTGCGACTCTATTAGAAGAGTGTCTTACAAGACCTTCTTTGTTTTCCTGCAAAAGTTTTTGAGAAACGACGGTAATCCCTGTCGGGATCAGATTTTCCATATCGAGATGAACCGGAATTGAGCCGGCTTTTGCATATCCTTCAGAAATGTTTTGTGGAAGAGAATTGTTCACTAAAACAGCATCCAAAATCCGACGTCCGCCCGCATGACTCAAGAGTGCATTTACGTGGCTTGCGACAGAATAATTGTCAGTTTCTCCCGGTTGGGTCATTATGTTACAAACATATATTTTTTTAGCGTTTGATTGTTCTATAGCTTCAGCTATTCCTGAAACAAGGAGGTTTGGGATTACACTTGTATATAAACTCCCGGGTCCTAATATAATTAAATCAGCATCAGCAATCGCATCCAGAGCTTCCGGTAGAGCTCGGCATACTGTTGGCTCTGTATATAATCTCTTAATTTTTTTGTGTGCTTCAGGAATATTTGATTCACCTTGCACAAAAGTCCCATCTTCAAATTCTGCGGCGAGTTTCATATCGTCAAGTGTTGTTGGAAGCACAACTCCCCGAATATTCAAAACGTTAGCGGATTCCTTAACAGCCTTAACCATATTTCCTGTGATTGCGCACATAGCGGTTAGAAATAGGTTACCAAAACTGTGTCCGCCAAGACCTTCGCCTTTTTTAAAGCGGTATTGAAAAAGTTTTGTAACCAAATCTTCATCATCAGCAAGAGCTGCAATACAGTTCCTTATATCACCCGGCGGCAAAATACCCATTTCTTCACGCAATCTGCCAGAACTTCCGCCATCATCGCCTACTGTGACAACTGCAGTAATGTTGCTCGTATATTTTTTTATTCCCTTGAGCAACATTGATAAACCGGTGCCACCGCCAATTGCAACAATTTTTGCACCTTTATTAAGTTTTCTTCTGCGATATAATTTTTCCAAGAGCGAAAGATTTCCTTTTGTGGAATCCATATCCATAATAGAAAGAGTTGTTTTTTTCCATCCCTTAAAGAAAATGATTCCGCCGATAAGAATAAATATCGCAGCCAAGATGTTAGACGGCAGAATTAATGCAGCTTTTCTGATAAGCTCCATTGTAGTATAAATAGGCCGGACATCCATTATAATAAGCAACCCGAGTACTATAAACACTGACCCTAGAAATATCAAAAAGAGCCATCTTTTAACGTTTAATCCTGGTATGAGCCAGCCTACATCCTTTGAAACCGTTATCTTTTTGTTTTTTAAATCAACCATAATTAATCTACCCAGCCTGACAATTTAACGTTATTATAATTAACGGGTGACGGAATTATGTATTCGTGTGCCTGCTTAATTAAATCAAGCGAATTTTTGTACTTGTTTGAGAAGTGTATTGTATCAACTTCGACAAAATTCATACCACCCGATGAATTGCGAATTTGAGAAGTATGAAGAAGATGTTGGAACCTTTTTATTAATTCATAATTATTTGTGTTATCTTCCTTTGAATAATCGATCGTCAAATCTGCATTGTACGTTTTTTCAAGTGACAATTCTTGTGCGACATTAATTCCTGTGTAATCTGCTACTTTTGCGGTAATATCACCTACCGGAGCATAATAAACAAGCCATTCAGAACATTTTTTGATGGCTTTTGCAATTGCAGATGAGAATATAAAATCTTCTGAAGCCATTTTATACATAGCCCCATGCGGTCTTACATGCTCTATACTTAATCCGTATGCTTTTGCAAAAGACATTATTGTCCCGATTTGGTACACAACAATTGCTTCCAATTCATCTTCTTTAAGTTCAACAGGACGATACCCAAAACCCTGGATATCATTAAATCCTATGTGCGCCCCAATTGCTACATTTTTCTCTTTTGCTTTCAACAATGCATTCTTTATGGTAATCGGGTCACCGGCATGAAATCCGCATGAAATATTTACTGAACTTACATAATCTAAAAGTTCAAATTCGTTATCATTTTTATAAACTCCGTAAGCTTGTGCCAAATCGCAATTGAAATCTAAATTTTTCAATGACTTACGTTCCAAAACTTCTTGCATAATACTCTCCGCATGCTTGTTATATACACAAAATTATACAACAAAAGACTGCTAAATAAGTGAAAAATATGAACTTTTGTAAAATTTGTGTTTTATTTTTGGCAATTTTTCATTAAAAAAATACTTGTTATATACATAGCTATTTGGGTGAAGTAAAAATATGACGTCGATTTATAATCGCTACAGTATTAATAACGGATATAATATTCCGTATACAACAAGCTTTCAGGGAAAAGTTCAAAACTTTTTGCCAAAAACGTCGGTTGTTAAAGATGGGTATATTGCAAATCCTTTGTTAGAAAATTTCGGTACAAAAACCGAGATTGAAACTGTTGCGAAAACGAGCCCAAGGATAAGAGAGATATTAAGTGAGTATAAGTTACCTCTAAAAGTTAACGAGTATGAGCTTGAGAAGTTGAAAACAGGACATCTGCAAGACACACGTATTGTGGCATCGAAAATTTATTCAAATTTGCCGTCCGAATTAAAGCAGGAGGTCAATCCTCAAGAACTGCAAGAAGCGGCGATGTTTCATGACTACGGAAAAGTTTTAATACCGGAAAAAATTTTAAATAAAAATGGTGAATTAAACGATACAGAGTGGGCTATAATGCAACAACACTCGGAGTTGGGAGCGGAATTGTTGAAAGATAAACCTTTATCCTCCAGAGCAAAAGATTTAGTGAAGTTTCACCATTTAGATAAAGGTGGGAACGGATATCCGGCAGTAAATACCGGATTTAGTTACGGATTAGATTCCGAAATCCTTTCTGTTGCAGACAAGTATGGAGCATTAACAGAAAAGAGAAGTTACAAAGACGCTATGACAAGAGAAGACGCATTAGCCATTCTCGAAAAAGATGTGAAAGAAGGTTTAATCTCACAAGAAGTATTCAATGCATTGAAGAAATCAGTGTAATAAGCAAAATTTATGTTTACAGGTTTTAGTTAAGTATGAAAGTTTTTAATCAATATAATTCACCTATGTTTAACTCTCGTTGCCCTGAAATAAAACTCGGACAAGATATTTGCCATAAAGTAAACTGTGATTTTCCGCACTATTCTCTCTATAAATTTAGGGCAATGATTGATAAAGGAATATCTCGCAGAATTGTAAAACCCAAAGCAATTATGGATATCATCAGCAAACATAATGATATCAATGCAGATAATTATACCAATCCCGTTTCTTATTTCCCATCTTTGTTTGATTCAATTAAAAAATATCATTATTTTAATTGTCATGAATCTGCACTTTTGGCTGAATTGATTCTCAAAATAAACGGTATTAAAAATTCATATACCGCATGCTTGAGAGATGGGAAGGCAAAAGGAAATCACATCTTATGTCTGTTTAACAGAGATGGCAGTAAAATAGCAATTAGAGAAGAAAATGGTGAATTAATTCCACAGATTGAGAATAACAAAACCATAATTATAGATCCTTGGGCAGGTATTTGTGATTTTGCAAACAATGCATTGAAAGAATATCACAGTTTTTGGGACAAATGTTTAAAACCTAATGTAATGGCTGACAGAGCGGATGGTAAATATAACCTGATAAAAGCGTGTAGTATGGATTTACCAGAAGAATTTTTAGATACCGTAAAAAAGAATTGTCCGAATCTGCAGTTATAAATTTTGCATAGAAAAAGACAAGCACGAAGCTTGTCTTTTTCTTAAGATATTCTATTTTATACAGCTGCTGCTTTAGCTGCTTCAAAGCATTCTTTGCAAAGAACATCCCTTCCTTGTGTCGGATTGAAAGGAACCTGTGTTTCGCATCCGCACTTTGCACAGACTGCGTTGTACATTTTTCTTTTTCCTCTGTGTTGTTGTTTTTTAATTTTCCTGCATTCAGGACATCTTTTTGGCTTATTTGTTAATCCTTTTTCTGCATAGAATTCTTGTTCACCAGCGGTGAAAATGAACTCTTTACCACAATCTTCACAAATAAGCGTTTCATCTTCGTACATTACCGATTCTCCTAATAATTGAATAACACCCGCTCAAATACATGAGCTATGCCCCTATTCTATATATATTTAGCCATAAAGTCAAGTATTGTGAATTAACTGTATGAAAAAAGCGAGGTATCAAACCTCGCTTTTTGTTTCTTATACTTTTTCTTCGACTTTTTCCGGTTTTTTGTTTCCGGCTTTTCTTTCAAAGACGAGTTTTTCTTTTCCTTCGCCTTCGGAGGTATCAAGCTTCAAAAGAATTGTATCTCCGGCTTGATAAGCATTACCAAGGATTTCTTCTGCAAGCTGGTCTTCAATTTTCCTTTGGATTAATCTTCTCAAAGGTCTTGCGCCGTATGCTTCGTTATAGCCGTCTTTTGCGAGATAATCTTTGACTTCATCGGTTACTTCTATTGAAAGTTCTCTTTCGGACAATCTCTTGAACAAGTCTTTCATCATCAAATCAACGATTTGTCTGATTTCTTCCTTGCTCAGGTGAGAGAATACAATAATATCGTCAATACGGTTCAGGAATTCGGGCCTGAAGGCTTTTTTGAGTTCTTCATTAACCGTATCTTTGAGCTTTTCGTATTTGTCTTTCTTAGCATCATCACCTGATGCGGAGAAGCCTAGCTTACCTTGTGTTGTAATCATGCTTGCACCGACATTTGAGGTCATAATGATAATTGTATTTTTGAAATTGATATGTTTTCCTTTTGCATCTGTCAAACGACCGTCATCGAGAATTTGAAGCAGGATATTGAATACATCCGGATGTGCTTTTTCAATTTCGTCAAACAAAATTACGGAGTACGGTTTTTTACGTACCAATTCTGACATATGACCGCCGTCATCGTACCCGACATATCCCGGAGGTGAACCGATAAGTTTTGCGGTAGAATGTTTTTCCATAAATTCTGACA
>JAEEGL013748552.1_pt1 | contig 35489 bp, 15 predicted proteins | sample 9134231 | NCBI WGS metagenome assembly JAEEGL01 (sample SAMN16246548, study PRJNA631951) | gut metagenome | biome: gut microbiome; feature: rumen; material: fiber-attached | host: Bos | place: Iran: Karaj | collected 2018-10 | reverse complement strand
CGGCAGGCAAAACACAAAGCCGGATTCGAGGCGTTTAAAAAGAAATTCGGCCCGAAAGAGCGCGAGGAGTGAGGAAATGCCTATAATATCCGGTAAATATTTGTCTTTTTACCAAGACGGAAAAACCTATAATCTTTTCGATATTCCGGACGGCTTCGTGGTTGAGGGCGATTTGGATATTCAAAGCTTCGGATTGGCCGAGTTGCCTGATTTGTCGCGGATAACAGTCAAAGGCAACTTTCTGTGCCAAAACAACAACCTTACTTCGCTTAAAGGGGCACCGCAAGAAATCGGCGGCGATTTTGTGTGCGACGGCAATAAGCTTACCTCATTGGAAGGGTCGCCGCAAAAAGTCAATTCTTTTTATTGTCGGAACAATAAACTGACCACCTTGAAAGGTGCACCGCAAGAAATCAGAGGTAATTTCAGTTGTTTTAATAATGAGCTGACTTCTTTGGAGGGTTTGCCTAAAGAAATCGGCGGGAATTTTGAGTGCAGCGATAACCGGTTGACCTCGTTGCTCGGTTTGCCTAAAATGAAAGACGATGCCATGATTTATTGTTGGAATTTGGGCGCAAAATACGGTATTTACGGCAGAGAAATGGACGGTATTAAATATGAAGAATTGGCAGAAAACACAAAGTTTATCACCGAAAAGGCCGTAAATCGGGTTGCGCATAAAAATCAGCAACAAAGAAAAGAAGAAACGGCAAAACACAAAGCCGGATTCGAGGCGTTTAAAAAGAAGTTTAAACCGGGCGGCCGCGAGGAATAAAGGGGATAAATAATGGCGGAAATAAACAATAAATTTGAGTTTGAACAAGACGGAAAGACTTACAGCCTTTATGATTTGCCGGACGGTTTTGTGATTGAAGGCGATGTGGATTTGTCGCGCAGAAATTTGACCGAGTTGCCGGATTTATCTGAGGTTATTGTCAAAGGCTGCTTTAGTTGTGATCATAATAAACTGATTTCGCTTAAAGGAGCACCGCAAGAAGTCAGCGGAAGTTTTTTATGTAATAATAATCAACTGACTTCTTTAGAGGGAGCACCGCAAACAGTGGAAGAAGATTTTGACTGCGGAGAAAATGCCTTAACCTCATTACAGGGGGCACCGCAAAAAATAGGCGGAGATTTTTGGTGCGGGGTGAATAAATTGACTTCATTAAAATATGCGCCGCAAGAAGTCGGCGGAGATTTCGGTTGCAGTTATAATGCTATAACTTCGCTTAAAGGAGCTCCGCAGAAGGTTGGCGGAGATTTTCGCTGCGATGGCAATGAAATTACTTCTTTGCAAGGTGCGCCGCAAGAGGTTGGCGGAGAATTTTATTGCAACAGCAATAAATTAACCTCATTAGAGGGGGCTCCGGCAACAATAAACTCAGATTTCTACTGTGATGAAAATGAATTGATTTCATTAAAGGGAGGTCCGAAAAGAGTAGGAGGAAACTTCCATTGTTACAAAAATAAGCTCACCTCCTTAACCGGTGCACCCGAAGAAGTCGGTGAGTATTTCCGTTGCGGTCAAAATGAGTTGGTTACGTTGGAAGGAGCTCCGCGAAAAGTAGGTCAAACATTTGAATGTCAGGAAAATAAATTGGTTTCCTTGAGAGGCGCGCCTGCCGAAGTAGGTAAAGATTTTTGGTGTCATGATAATCCGGAGTTGCAGTCTTTGTTAGGCGTATCTAAAATGCCCGAAGGCCACGGAATTCGCTGCGATGACGCTTTAAGAGATAAATACGGATTTACCGAAGATGACGGTTTTCTTGATGACGGTAACGGCTTTAATTTTTATGAAAAAATGGCGATGTATTACAAAGATTTGATAGCAAATCCTATTTATCAAAACGAAATTAAAATAGAGGAGTTACGCCGGAAAAACCGGGAGGAAAAAGAGCAAAAACAGGCTCAATTCAAGGCCGGGTTTGAGGCCTTTAAAAAGAAACTTAAGCCGGGCGGCCGCGATGACTAGCGCTTATCTCTGATTGGTTTTGAAGCCACGTACGATATCGGCGATTTTATCGTGCTCCGCTTGTTCTTTTTGCGTTACGCGATAAGAGGCCTTCTTGGTATTTTTTACTTCTTTGTCACCGTCAAGAATTCGCTCCTCACCGGCCGCTATAATGTCGCGATACAGCGGGAAATCTTCCATTTGCTCTGCCTCTTTTTCCAACTCGGCATTTACCTTATCGCCGGCACCGTTTCTCTGCGCCACCATCTTGGCAACCGCATTGAACAGCGCATACGGCTGAGTAGATTCGCTGTCGTCCATTCTCTCGTCCGAACGCAGATGAAATTCCGCCAAAAACTTTTGATTGAAATATTCATCTTGGCCGAACAACAGTTTTTGAATGTTGCTTTGGAACGGACCTTTCTCATCCGGCGCAATTCCGAGTGCCGTCATGGAATTGGCAGCCCAGAATTTATAAGCATCCAAAACTTCCAAAAATTCCGCCGGAGAATACTTTTCCTCGGTCGGTTTACCGGCTTCATGCGCGTCAATCCACGTACACGCTTTTTTAATTTGCTTTTGCACACGATCGGCTACGTTCGATAAATCCAACATGCCGGTTGTGCCGCGGTACATCAAATCATCAAGCAATTCGGCCTGTTCTTTGCCCAGAGCTTTTACGGCAAAGTCTTTGGAGCTTTCGGAGCAATAAACATCGGTAATTTTGCCGGCCAGCATATCGTCCCAGCTCTTAGCCTTCAAAACGGCACATCCGCCGTAGCCGAAAGTAGGGGCCGAAGCACCGAGCTTATGCAAAATCTTGGCTACCGTCGGTTCATGGCCCACGATTTCAACGGTTTGCATATTTTGCGATTTGGCATATAAAACGGCATCTTCCAAAGACTGCGCGGTCTTTCGCTCGGAAGCATGCTCGTGAAAGCCGGCATCGTAACTCATACTCGGAATATACAAATCATTGAGTTTCATCGCCAGTTGATGCATTTTGGCCGTGTTGCGTGCCCGCGATACCGGCGAATAAAAAATATGCTCCGGATACGGAACTTCGGCCTGGTCGCACAACAATTTGCCGGTCAGATAAGCATAAGCCGCACCGTAGGCGGAAATATCCTGAGTGGGTGCATTGTCATGGCGGGCGACAACCAGCGCCACTTCTTTTGGGGCGCTTTCTTCCTGCTGAGGGCTGAAATGTTCCTTGATTTTATTGATAAAACTCATTATTTGATTACTCCGTATCATTAACTATAGACATAATATACAATATATTCAAACATAAATCAACAGCTTTTTTTTGGATATTTTTTCGCAATTTTAAATTGTTGAAGTTTTAATTTTTTGCCGCTAAACTCAACCCATAACACTAAAAAAGGAGAATATTATGGCTACATTGAAAACATCGGTTTTGGAAATTGATTTCGAAAACCCGTTTATTTTATCTTCGGCACCTCCGACCGCCAAAATTGAGAGCATTGACAAGGCTTTTACCTTAGGCTGGGGCGGGGCGGTTTTAAAAACCATCACTCCGGATAATTTGGAAATGATTGAAGCTTCGCAACGTTATGCCACCTGGAAGAGCGGCGGCCGTGTTTGCGGGTTTGAAAATATCGAGTTGTTGAGCCATCTGACGAATAAACAATGGCTCGACGGCATTAAGTATTTGAAACAAAAGCACCCGACCAAGGTGCAGATTGCCAGTATTATGGCGCCGGTAGTCAAAGAAGAATGGCAAAATCTGGTAAAAACTTTCAATGATTCGGAAGCAGATGCGTTTGAGCTTAATTTTTCCTGCCCGCACGGCATGCCGGAAAAAGGTATCGGCATGGCCATCGGCACCAACGCGGAAATATCTTCAATGATTACGGGCTGGGTAAAGGAAGTTGCCGAGAAACCGGTGTTTGTAAAACTTTCGCCGAATGTTACCGATATTGCATATATTGCTAAGGCGGTGGAAGCCGCCGGTGCCGACGGTATTGCCGCCATCAATACGGTACAATCGTTGATGGGGGTTGATTTGGATACGTTTGAGCCGCTGCCGAAAGTCAACGGCAAATCTACCTTCGGCGGTTATTCGGGAATGTCGGTTAAGCCGATCGGTTTGCGTTGTGTGGCGCAAATCCGCCAAAAAAGCGATTTGCCGATTTTGGGTATGGGCGGCGTTTCCGGTTGGCGCGATGCGGCGGAATATATGAGTGTCGGCGCCGATGTGGTTCAGGTTTGCACCGAGGTTATGATTAACGGCTATGCGGTTATCGGCGGGATGAAGCAGGGACTGCTCGATTATTTGGAACACAAAGGCTTTAACAGCCCGGCCGATATAAAGAATAAGGCAATTCCTAATCTTTCGTCGCACGAAAAGCTGAATAAATCGACTCAGGTTTATCCGCATATTGATGACGTGTTATGCGTCAGATGCGGCAAGTGCGTCACCATTTGCGATGAATCCGAGCATAGTGCTCTGTCGTTGGTAGACGGACGTATTCAGGTCAATCGCGACGCTTGCGTCGGTTGCTCGCTTTGTTCGCACGTTTGCCCGAAGGCGGCAATAACGATGAAATAAAGTCTGTACAAGTAAACGGAAATGCGCGGATCTTCGGGTTCCGCGTATTTTTTTTATTTGACTCCGAATATTTTTTTATTTAAGGTGCGTTGTATAAAATTTATAATTATATCGAAAAATTATTAATCAAAAAAATATTATTGCTTATGGAAAAGATTATGAGCTTTTACAGACGGCATATTGCCGATGTAAATTTTGCGTTGATTTTGGTTGTGCTCGCGTGCCTCTTTTATTGGTATGCCCTGGAAAGTACAACTCTCGGAATTATGGGCGCACTGCTGCTGATTGCGCTGGTATGTATGCGTGTAAGCCTCGGCAAGGTCGATAAGCCGCTGGGCCCGTTTTTAGTGCCGCTCGGAACGGCCAAGACGGAGAACACCTATGACCCGATACCCGAACCGGCGGAAAAGTTGCCGTATATATATTACGACAAACCGGTGAGACAAACTGCACATACCATTCGCTATTATTCGCCGTATCTCGGCATGGAACAGGAAGTGCTGTTCCGCCCGCGCAAAAAACGCGGCAAAGCGTTTGATAATGTTCGCGGCATACGGGTTACCGACCGTCTGATTTTGCTGAGAAGTATTCTGTTTACGGCAAATTTCCCCGGTGACATCAGGGAGATGGCCAAGCAGTATGAAGGACGTCTGCCGAACGAAGCCGAGATTAAGCAAATCTATGCCAAGTTCAAAGAGATTAATCAGAATCTCTACGAGTGCGGCGAGCCTCTGCTCGAAAAGCGGAAATATCTTTACACTTCCGGCAATGAGGAGGACGATAAGGAGATGAATTATTGTCTGGACTTTACTACCGGCGAAAAATCTTTGGCCGATTGCGACAGCTATGTTTGTGCGGTGCTGGTTGCCTGAGCCGATTAAACAACGAATTTTGCAATTATGAAAAAAATCCCCCGCCGCTTTTATGCCGCGAGGGATTTTTTATTTTTTGCTTGCTTTTGTAAAAAATTTCGTCTAAACTTGCTACCATAATTCAAATTATGTTGTTCATTATTAAAACCTCGTGAAAAGGCACGAGTAATTGTTTGCTTATGAGTGAAAAATGGGATTTATCGGACGTTTGTTCGTCTTTGGATGAGGCAATCGGTGTCAGCAAGAAAGCGTTGGCGCGATGTCAGGGGTTTCGCAAGGAGTACGAAGGCAAAATCGCATCTCTGAAACCGGAGGTTTTCTGGGAATGCCTGGTGCAACACTCCAACACCTGCACCTTATTGTGCCTGTTGGAGAGCTATGCTTATCTTGTTTGGTCCACCAATCTGAATGATAAGAAGGTTTGTGCCTTCTATCAAAATGTGCAGGACACAATCAAGCAGTGCAACAAGGAATTGGCTTTTTTGGAGGTGGAAATCTGCAAAGAGCTTGACTATTCCAAGGTTACTCTCGCGGACGGCGACTACGAAAGAGGTATGCGCTCCTGGCTCAGAAAATGCCTGAAGTTCAAGCCTCATACTCTTTCAAGCGAGCTCGAGCAGCTCTTTTGCGACGAGCAGGCGGTGGCTGACTACTGGGTGCGTCTCTACAATGAGGAGCGCGCCAAGTTTTCGATTGAGGTGCGCGGCAAGAAGTATAACGAAGGCGAGTTGCTGGAAATCTACAATTCGCAAGACGCTTCTTTGCGTGCCGAGGCCGAGGCCAAGCGTATGAAGTGGTATGAAGAGCGGCAGGATTTGTTTGCGCTGATATACAACGCTTTGCTGCGGAGCCGCGCTATCTCCCGAGAGTGGCGTCATTACGGCTATCCGGCCGAGCGGGCGAACTTATGCAACGACATCGACGGTGATGATTTGGATAATTTGGTAAATACGTTTGCCAAAGAAGATTCACCGGCACGCGCCCTGGCTCATCGCTATCACGCGCTCAAAGCCAAGTTGCTCGGAGTTGACAAGTTGCCGTATCAGGACAGGTTGGCCCCGTATCCGTTTGAAGAAGAGGGTGCCCGCTATACGATTGAGGAGGCGAAAGAGCTGATTTTAGGCACGTTTGCCGAATTCTCTCCGGAATTTGCAGCGATTGCGCAGATGTTCTTTGACAAGAACTGCATTGATTTCTACCCGTATGAGGGCAAGGCCGACGGCGCCTATTGTATGGAAATGCCGGTCGGATATTTGCCGCGGGTGTTCGTCAACTTCAACGGCTATGTCGAAGATGTCGACACTCTGGCCCACGAACTCGGACACGCCGTGCACGAGCACGTCAGCAAAAAGTATGGCGAGCTCGGTCGCGAGAAGTCTTGTGCGCAGGCCGAAACCGCGTCCATTTTTGCCGAACAACTGGTGTTCGATGCTCTCCTGAAAAAGGAAACCGATCCGAAGCGCCGCTTTATCCTGCTGGCTAAGCATATTGAAGAAACGATTGCCACGACTTATCGCCAGATAGCGTTCCACCGTTTTGAAGATATGGCCCACAAGGAGCGTGACAACGGCGAGCTTTCGGCCCAGCAACTGCAGGATATGTTCAAGTCCGTGATGGATAACTACCTCGGGCCGAGCGTAGATACCGACAGCTTGCAATACATCTGGGCCGGCATTCATCACTTCTTTGAGTATGACTATTACGTATACTCTTATTGCTTCTCGTGCTGCGTGGTTAATTCGCTGTATGAGGTGTATAAGTCCGGCAAGGTAAATAACTTTGCCGAGAAGTATATGAAGATGCTGGAAAAGAGCGGCGTCGAGAATTATCGCCAGGCACTAAGCAAATTCGGTATTGATGCTACAAGCCCGACCTTCTGGCAAGACGGTATGCGCTTGTTTGAGCAGGAGTTGACCGAGTTGGAGGCCCTGGCCGAACAGCTCTGATTTTTAAGGAAAAGCGACACTTTAATCGGTGTCGCTTTTTTTATTGAATTTTAGCTTTTTTTATTTATACTGCCGCGCAAGAGGTAATTAAATGTTGAACTATCGTTTCAGCGCCGTAATGGCCACCGTATTTGATTCCGTTTCCGACGCCACACTTGATTATGCGGTCAGCCGTTATAATGTTCATAAAATGGTGTTTGTACTCTCGCTGGTTGCCGGTATCGGGCAACTGCTCATCGGCGCGTTTACCGGTATTGCCTGTACTTTTGCCGCGTTGCCGTATGTCGCGCTCCATGGGGTGTTGATTTTACTCGGTTATATCTGCTTTTTGAAAGCCCTTAAATATACGCCGATTGCGCTTATCAGCCTGGTCGAGAGCGGCGGCTTGTTTTTAACTCTGGCGGTTGATTGTATTTTGGGGTATGTAACGCTGACGCCGTATTTTGTGGCAATGTTGTCGCTGTTTGTGTTTGCCGTGGCGCTGTTTATGATAAATTCTATGAAAGAACAGGCAACCGCGTTTAAGACGATTAAGCCGGTGGGCATTGTTTTGGTTATCGGCACGGTGCTGATGTATTTTACCGCGCCGTACATCATTAAGCTGGCCGCGGATAACGGCGCCGACGAAATCACCGTAAATCTCGGCTATTATGCGGTTGCGCTGCCTTATTTTGCTTATCTCTCGCTCAAAGGTAAAGATTACGATAAAAAGAACACTTCCACCCACAGATGGTATAACGGCTTTTATTTTCTGGCGATAGTCATCGGGGTTTTGGAAGCGTTGTTTTATGTTTTGGAAACATTCAGCTATATCAACGACACGCCCACCATCATTATGGCCATTCGGCAGATGGGCGTGTTTATGATATTCTTGCTTTCGGTACTGTTCAAAACCGACCGCTTTACCCCGCAGAAACTGCTGGCACTCATCTTAGGCGTTACCGCCATTATCGGCGTATACCTGTATTAAGAGGCCTGCGCCTTACATATTTGCCGCCACTCTCATATAGCGATAGGTCAGCCGGTTGGCAACGCTTGCCGGCATATCGGTAAATCTGACCGTTGCCAGGTTGCGTTTAACTTCGGTTACCACACACTTGAGAGTTACGTCAACATCATCAAAGCTCAGTTGCAGCTCGTGCTCTTCGCCCGGCAGCCAGTTGTCGCGGTTAACTATAACCGCACCGAGACGGCTGATTTCCATAATTCTGACATTGGAGAACAAACCGCCGTCTTTCCAGACTTCGTGGCTCGATTGCGCCTTTTGCGGCATTACGTATACATTTTCGTATTTGTAATAATCTTTGGCTTTTTGCCGCAATTCGGTTTCTTTTAAGCCTAAGCGAACAAAGCTGTTTTCGTCGCTGAAGGTGTTGACGAGCTTATCCCAATCATAGTTCACCACCGGCGCCGGCGTATGCAACTTAACCTTATCATTCATGGTTAAGCCGAAGCTGCCGGTTTTGGCCGTATAGAGCTGAACATTCGACGGTACCAAACGGCGATAATCGTTATCTACCGCGACGGTGTATCGGTTGGTGCCGGTCGTGCGGTCGCCGTTGCGGATTTCCGCATAATTATTGATATAACCGTCGTGAACCTTCAGGTTGGTGTCCATGGTATTGATATAAGCGTTGTCGGCATAGAGCGTATCAAATTCAACTCCGCGCTCGGTATCGGCATAATCGTTGACCGAGATAACCGCATTTTTGGCGCGGAAATCGTAGTCACTGATGCTGTCTTCGTCGTTATGGAATTTGGACGGTACGCCCGTTACCGGATCCTGCTCGATATAGTCGTTGCGTTTGGCATCGGCCACATATTCATTGACCACATCTTTATCAACGCCGAGAACATCGAGCGAAATCGGCGTACCTTCGCCATAGGTATTGATACCTTTGGCCGGTTGTGCCGCCGTGTCACCGAGTCCGGCTTGAGATGCGGTATACGATGTTCCGGTTTGCTCATAGCCGTTCGGATGATCCTTGGTCGCAACCGATGAATCCGGAGCCTTATCCGAATTGGCATAGATATTATCGGCCATCAGCGTTACATCGGCCAATCTGCCGCCGTCCGGATAATAATCGGCATTTTCGCCGTTGTTACCGCGAACGGTAAGCGAGTAAACCTTCAGATTGGAATCACTGCGTTCCGGTGAATCCATCGCATCCAATGCACGCAAGATAACATATTGCGGTACCACACTCTTGCTCGGGTCCTCCGGATTTTCGCCGTAAACCAAATCATCGTGCGCATACAACATATCGTCAAAGGTGGCGGAGGCACCGCTGCTCGGCATACCGAGTTCGTATATCGTCAGATTTTGCGCTTTTTGCGTAATTTCCACACCCTTGTTGGCCGTAATGTTATTAATGACCGTATTCTTGTTCAAATCAAGTCCGATAGAACCGTGCTTGGAAATCATCTGATAAATGTTCGAACCCGCATCGGAAACGGTATCGCCGACAATATAAAGTCCGTTTTCGGCCTCTAAGCTGACCGTTGCCTGCGGATTGCTTGCCGTATCCTGTACATAAGCGAACTTCTTGTCGGAGCTGCCGATACCATCGCTGGCGATAACCGAAATATTCTGTCCCGTTACTGCCGCATCTTCGCCGTCGGCCGTATTGATAATCGAATAACCGTTGAAATACGCTTCGTCATCCGGGGTAGGGCGAACATCGGCCTGTTTCCAATCCGCGGCCGTCAGGAGAACGTTGCCGTCCGCCGTAACGTTCTTAATTCGCAAGTCGGAATCTTTGGCGCGCAGATTAATCAAACGAGCATCGCTGTTATTGTCGTTGGCGGCGGTTGCCGTAACATCTCCGCTTACATTAACATTGATTGAATCGGTCCAATCGCGCGTTGAGGCATCGATGGAGAAGCCCGGGTTGGCGGCCGCTGTGGCGCCGATATCGCCGTCCGTAACATTCATGGTCAGGTCGCCGTCGGCAGCCAACAATGTTTTATAAGAATGTTCCGGATTACCCAGATCGGCATTTTGGTGCGTGCCGTTTTGCGGGTCAACCACTCCGTTGACTATATTGCCGCCGGTCTGGTTGATAACCACATCGCCGGATACGGTTTTGATATAATTATCGTTGTCGCTGGCAAACTCGCCGATTGTCAAGTCGGAATTACTGTTGTTGACGGTAATATTGCCGTTTTGCGCCAACACGTTGCCTTCAACGTTCAAGCCGTCCGCGCCGGTGTTGTTCAGCTCGATATTGCCGGCGGTATCGGTAATTTGTCCGTCGGTGGCAATCAACATATTGCCTTTTTCGTTGCTGATAGAGATATTGCCGCCGGTATTGTTGATGTTGCCGGCAATCTCGGCACCGTTGGCACCGGTATTGGTAACGCTGATGTTGCCGCTTTCGGTGTTGTTGATGTTAGCTTCGGTCGAGAATTTGCCGTTACCGGAGTTGGTAACGATAATATCGCCGGCGCCGTTATCAACGGTGGCCGCATCGGTCAGGCTCAAATCGCCGCCGGCATTGGTAATCACAACGTTGCCGCCGGTATTATCCAAATCGCCGCTGACGGTGGTTCCGTTGCCGGTGTTCTCAACGCTCAGGTTACCGCCGTTGTTATTAACGGTTGAGGCGAGGGCAAGCGCACCGCCGCTGTTGCTGACGGTCGTGTTGCCGCCGCTGTTATTAATCGAGCCGGACATAGTCGCATTGCCGGTATTGGTAACGGTGGTGTTACCGCCGCTGTTGCCGAGCGTTGCGCTGTATTCCAAACCGTTCTTATTATCAATAACGGTATTGCCGTCGGCATTGTTGATGTTGCCGGCAATCTTGGCGCCGTCGGTACCGGTATTGGTAATGCTGATGTTGCCTGATGTGGCTTCAACTTTAGCGGTTGTCGTCGTTTCAAAACTGCCGTTACCGCTGTTGTTGAGGGTAACATTACCCGTACCTTCATGAGCAACCGTGCCGGCAATTTCAAACACGCCGTCTTTGTTCTCAATATTGATATTGCCGCTTTCGGTGTTTCTGATTTTAGCACCGTCGGCGATATTCAAATTACCGCTGTTGTTGGTTATGCCGGTATCCGACTTATCGTTGATAACCTCAGCGGTGGCGGCAAATTGCATGCCGTTGGCGCCGTTGTTGGTAATATTGATTTTGCCGTTATTGTCGGTAATTTGACCGGAAACATCGAGGCTGTCGCCGGCGTTGGCGATTGTTATATCGCCTTCCTTGTTCAAAACCTTACCGGCTAAGCTCGTGCCTTTATCGGCCGCGGTGTTGGCAATATTGATATTGCCTTTATCATCCGTAACCGTGCCGTTTGCGGTCAGGGTCAATTCACCTGCCGTGTTGGCAACGGCAATATTGCCTTCCTTGGCATAAACATTGCCGGAAATTTCCGCACCGTCGGCACCGTTATTATCAATGCCGATGTTGCCCTTATAATTGTCGATATCGCCCGCCAAAGCCAGCTTGCCGCCGTTGTTTTCAACCGATATATTGCCGTTGTCGTCAGATATATCGCCGGTTATGGTTGTGCCGGAATCCGCGCTGTTGTTAACAACGCTGATATCGCCTTCTTCGGTTGCAACATCGCCCGAGATATTCAGAGCCTTTTCTTTATTGGCAACGGTAATATCGCCGCTCGATGCCGTGATGTCGCCCGCTATCGTCGTGCCTTTGCTGCCTTGGTTGGTAACATTGATGTCGCCTTCCGCGGTTTCAAGGTCACCGGTTATCGCAACGGCCTCGCCGGAGTTTGTTATCAGGATATCGCCGTCTTCAGTGGTAATATCGCCGGAAATCTCAACATCTTTTTGTTGGTTGCTGATGCTGATATCGCCCGCGGTTTCGGTAGTAATATCGCCGGCAACAGTCAGATTGCCGTCACCGCTGTTGCTGATGTTGATATTGCCCGCCGTTTCGGTGGTAAGCGTCGCATCTTCCGTAATCGATAAGGCCTTACCGGTGTTATTAATCGTGATATCGCCGTTGTCTGCGGAAATATCGGCCTCGATTTCCAACTTTTTCGCTTTGTTGGCAACGGAAATATCGCCGTCAGCGGTTATGATGTCGCCGGAAATCGCCGTTCCGTCCGTACCTTCATTGATAACGGAAATATCGCCTGCGGTTTCGGTTTCAATATAGGCATCAACCAGGGATAATTTGCCGCCGGTGTTATGAATATTGATATTGCCGCCGGTTTCGGTAACAATGGAAGAATCTTCAATCTTCAGGTTGCCCGCGGTATTGTTGGTAATGTCGATATTGCCGTCGTTTGCCGTAATATCGCCGGTAATGACGGTGTTGCCGCCGCCGTTGTTGACGATATTGATATTGCCTTTGTTCAAACTGTCGATATCGCCTTCAATACGCAAAACATCAGCCGTGGTCGCATTGGTTATGCTTATACCTTTAGCTGCATCAGCGGAGGTGTTTTCGATGGTCGCACTTTCGGTAATACGCAAGTTACCTTTGGCGTTGCTCACGTTAATCGAACCGTTGGTATTGGCAACTTTGCCGGAGATTTCGGTACCGGAACCGGAGTTGCTGATGGTAACATCGCCGCCGGTATTGGTTATTTGACCGCCGACCTTAACCGAAGCCGTATCCGCGGTGTTGGTACCCGAAATGCTGACCGAGCCGTCCCGATTATCAATCGTGCCGGAGAAGACGAGGGATTTACCCGCATTTTCAACGGTGGTGTTACCTTTTTTGTTGGTAATCGTGCCGCCGATTTGTGCCTGTTTGGCGCCGGCCTTGTTGCTGATTACAACGTTGCCTTCATCATTGGTAACGGCACCGGTATAAGTCAGAACACCGCCGCTGTTTGCAATAGAGGTGTTTCCGTCGTGGTTGACGATTTCGCCGTTTACCAAAGCATCGCCGGCATTGTTGACAACTTCAACATCGCCGGAAGCAACCGCGATGTTTGCGGCAATTTCCGCGCCGTCGGCACCATTGTTGGTGATGGAAATTCCGCCGGCTTCGGTTCCGGATATGGTGGCATTCGAGGTCAGTTTACCGCCCGCATTTTTGATAATGATGTCGCCGACTCTGGCCGATATGCTCTGGGCAAGAGTCATTCCGGCAGTACTCGATTGATTATCGATAATAATCGCCGTCGTATTGTTATCAACGGTTTTACCGGCACCGTAAGTTGCTATCGGCGCGTTGATTTCAACCGCACCGGCATTTGCACCGTTGGTAATGCTAATCATACCTTCGGCATCCGAGCTGCCTTGGTTATGACGAATCTCGGAGACTAATTTCAGCGTACCGTTGTTGTTGGTAATCGCAATATCGCCTTGTTTGCCGGTAATTACGCTGCGTCCGTTGTCATCCGCAACACCGATTTCAGCACCGTCGGCGCTGTCGTTGACAATGCTGATATTACCTTTATTATCAACCAAATTGCCAGTGATTTTCAGAGCTCCGGCGTTGCTGTTGGCAACGGCAATATCGCCCTCCGAATTAGTAATGCTACCCTCAAGCAGAGCTTTACCGCTACCGGTATTGGTAATGGTAGTATTGCCCTTATAGTTGGTTATATCGGAAGTGATTTGCAGGTCTTTTCCGGTGTTATAAATACCGATATTGCCCTCTAAGGCATTGGAAACCGCTCCGGAAACAACCAAACTTTGCGCGGCATTTCTGATAATAATGTCGCCGATTTTCGCCGTTACCGGATTATTAAGGGTAAGACCGTCGGTGGTCGATTGGTTATCAATCACAATCGCCGTCAAAACGTCGTTAACCGACTTGCCGGCACCGTAAGTGACAATAGGGGTATTAAGGTTGAGTTTGCCTCCGGAGTTGGTTATGGAAATCATACCGTTGGCCGAATTATTAACGGCATCGTGCGATATATTCGCCGATACGGTCATATCTCCGTTGGTATTCACAATCACGATATCGCCATGTTCATCGACCAAAGTGCCGCCGATGGCAGCGCTGTCGCCGTTATTGGTGATCGAAATACTGCCGTTTGCCGCGTTAATTGTTCTGTTTAACACCATATCGGCAACCTTACCGGAGTTTGCTTCATAAGCATCGTTGGTAAAGCTTATATTGCCCTCATCGGCAAGTATTTGTGCTTCGTCGCCGCCGATATCCATACCTCTGGCCGTAATACTGATATTACCTTTTTTGTTGGAAATATCGTTGTTAACCGTGGCTTTACCCCGGGTATTAATAACAACATCGCCGCCATTGGTTGCAACATTCTTTTTGTTGTTTACGGAAGCATTAAGGGTAATGTCTCCGGCCCCGTTATTATCATCGCCGATGAAGATTCTGCCGTCCGTATTGCTGATTTTTCCGTTAATTACGGCAGACGCATTGTTTTGCAGAGTGATGTTGATATCACCGGTATTGAGAATCGCATCTCCGGCAACTTCCGACGAATTATTAAATTCATCTATACTCAGAGTGCCGTTTTTAACCAAAATGTTCAAACTGCCGGTATGTTTGTTTTCTTCAGAGGAGAAGCCGTTTGTATAATCATAAACTGCATTGTTGATTATCATTTTGTGCAATTTGACATCGCCGGTAGAAGTTATGTTTGTTACCGCCGCATCGGTGTTATTATCTTTGGTTATGGTACCTTCAACGTTGGTAAGCGTCTCATTAAGGGCAATATTGGCCCTTGTGTTATGAATATCATACACGTTCAACGGAACATTATTCGTGGTCTGATTATCTACATTGATCGTCGTGTGGTTGTCGTGAATAATGATATTGCCGTCAACCTTGCTTGACGTACCTTCTCCGGCAACAATTCTGATACCACTGCCGAAATAATTCGGAGCCACGTTAAACAAATGGATTTCGCCGTCTTTGTAGAGAGCCTTGATATTACCGTAGGTTACACCGTCGTTCAAATACGAAGTATCGGTATTACCGCCGAGATTAAGCAGATTCTTCTCTCCGGTGTTCGGGTCAATAATCAGATTTTCTGCCAGCAACATCTCATCGGTAATGGTAATACCTCTGTTCTTATATCCGGAAACAACGTCGCCTGTAATATTGATTGTTTCGGCTTCCAGATTAATTCCTTCTCCGCCAAACAGATAGCTGCCGCTACCGAGATTAAGTCTGGTTCCGCTTCTGTCCGGTACATCATCATCCAGAGATTTTGATAAGCCGGCAATAACCTGATACGGAGATGCCCACAATGTTTGACCGGAATTAACAACGCTGCCCACAAAAGCAATCAGGCTGCTGTCATTTGTTACGGTAAACGGATTGCCCGCATTAAGGATATCTCCCATGAATACGGTCACGGCATACGAATCCGGAGTACCGTCAGGGATAAACGGATGATTTGCATCATAGTAGGTATGAATCGATATACCCGGCTCAATTCCCTGGATTCCCGACAGATAGTGTACACCCGTACTCGTATCCGGAATACTCGAGAAATCGGCGCTCCCGTATAAATAATTATACGGATACCAACCGCTTACGGCTTTTTGGGTATTCATAAACACCGCATGGTTCTTACCGTTAATGGTTAAACCGTTGCCGACACCGCCGCTGTTGAAATCAATATCATTGAAAATCAAAGAGCGATTGGAATAGTTATCAATCTTTAACCCCGGTTGAGCAACAATAATATTGCCGTCACCGCCGATACTTAAGTTATTGGCACCGGCAATATTGACGCTGCCGCCGTTCGAATATAAATCATAAAATACTATGGCATAGGTTTCTTCTCTGTCGTCGTATCTTTCGTTTTCGGTATTGGTATATTCATTTTGCAGAACAGCCTTTCTGGCAGTAAGATTGTTGTTGATTTCGGTGTTGGCGGTCAGTTTTTCGTTGAACGCTGATAAAAGTTCATCCATGGCCGCCAGTTCGCTCTTATACTGCTCGACTTCCTCATAGGTGGTAACCTCGGTTCCGCCGACATTCTGCGTAATTTTTGATACATCGACAAAGTATTCATTATCATTTCTCTTATAAATAATGAACTCACCTTTTGCCGATATGGAAAGACGGCTGTTAATTTTGTTTTGCGCTGCCGTTATTGTTGCCCGCTGAGCATCCGTCAATACAATCGGCGCATCGTTCAGCATAACCGTATTGTTATCCAGAAATGCGGTTATGTTTGTCTTTTGCGCTTCTGTGGCGGCAATTTCCGAAATTTTGTTTTGATATTCCGTAACCAAGGTATTGTATTGTTCTTCAGTTAATCTTTCCGGTTCATCGGCTGCTGTTTTCACAATCATATCCTTAATTCCGTCACTTTCCGCCAAACGATAGGCCGCAATGATGGTTTGTTTTTGCGCATCGCTCAAATCAAGAACGCTGCTGTCCAAACCGTTTAAGAAAGCCGATACCGTCATCAGCTCCGCGCCGGCGGACTGGTCGTACATTTCGTTAAGCTTGGCATTATACGCCGTGACTATCGCTTCGTATTGTTCTCTGGTTAATTTACCTTCTCCTTCGCCTATAATCATACTTTCAAGATCGTCGGCAATTAACTTATTAAAGGCGCCGGATTCATCATCAACCAATTCATATTTTGCATCGTCAATGAAACCGTTGATTTCATCCAGTTTTTCTTGTGTTTTTTGCCGTTCCTGTTCGATTTTGGTGATATATTCACTCAAAACGGTATTTTCTTCAGCAACTTCTTGAAGATTCTCATCAATGTTATTGATTTCAATTTGAATTGCCTCCAAGGAACGTTGTCTTACCCCTTCGCCGGAGATGGTTTGTCCGTTATACAGCTTGTAGTCATCGTCGTAGAAGCCGACTAAACTATCTAAATCTACGGAGCCGTCACGGTTGATCTTCATATAACGGCTGTTGCTTTGTCCGACCACCATCTTACCGTTGTCGGCAATCGTCAACGACGGAGAGTGCGATATCGAAGTAACGGACTTGTGGTCGCTGTTTGAAATCGGAATACCGAACAGAGCGTAGCTTACCGTTCTCCAACCGACATACGAGCTGGAATATCCTCTTCCCGACGAATAGTTCACATCAATACTCTTGCCGGAAGTAATATCGGCTCCGGAAGAAATATTCAGCGTATTCCGCAATGCCTTTGTCAAAAGGCCGTTTTCCGTAGTGGTGGCTACGGCGGCATGTGCCTCAGAATAAGCATATTGCGTCAAATCGTTGACGGAACCTTGCATATAGTTAATATCAACCAAATTGCCGGCTTCCAAAGAACCGCTGTTATTCAGGTTGTTATCAATATTAAGGGTTAAATACGATTCCGCTACCGGATCTTTAAAGCCGAAGTGGTGAGCTTCTGCATTTGTTCGGCTTGCCAACTCGTTGCTGGAATCAAAGTTAATCTCCAACTCATCGTCGGCCTTTACTTTTGCCCCCGCAGCAATATTTACGTTGTTGGTGTTATTAACCGTCAGATAGCTTTTGGCACGCGGCACTGCCACAAAAGCGCCCGCGGTGGAATCTACTTTTTGCTTAAATCTCGAAGATGTCAGCGCATTGATTTTGACATTTGAACTTGCATTCAAATCAGAACCGCCGGCAATGTTGACGGTGTTGGTTTGAGTGAGGGTATTTCTCAATTCCAACGTCGAACCGGCCACAAAGCCGCCGGCCGCACCGGTATACGAAATATAGCCGTTATCGTGCGTTCTCATATCCGATTTCGAACTCAGCTCAATATTCTTGGCATTGATTTTGGCATTGTTCAAATTCAAGTTTGCCGCCGCCGTAAAGTTACCGGTGTGCGAATTACCGTAAACCGCAATCAGGCCGCCGCCGTAACTCGTTGCCGTATCTTTAATTACGGCATTGTTGGCAACTTCATACTTAACATCGCCCGCAGAATTGATGTTCGTATTATTGATGTTGGTGGTTGTCGCGGTATTGAACGTTGTGGTGGTACTGCCTTCGGAAATACTCAAAAGACCGCCGTGACCGTCGGAAGAAACCATATCAAACACGTTGTTTGATTTGTTTTTGATGTCCATGGCATTTACCGCTTTATCTTTGTCGGAAGAAGCGCTTACGGTCAATATCGATGAACCGGTCAAGGTGTTTTTGGCAGAAGAAGAACCCGCATCAATAACACCGCCGCCGCTCGAAGATTTACTCAAAATTGAAACTCTCTCCGTATTGAGGTCAACCGTGACTTTATCCGCGTTCAAAGTACCGCCGATGTTGCCGGTGGTATTTGAAGTCAACTCCGAAGTCAGACTCATCCGGTGACCGTTGATGATACCGGCGCTGAATGCACTGGCGTTGGTATTAACCTCCGAATAGTGTTTGGCCCTGATAACGGCTTCATTAACACCGCTGCCGACAATGTTGTTCACGCCGGCAATATCAATTCCCAACGTACTGTCATCTTTGGCATACATCACAAAGTTGCTGACACCGCCGAGGGTAACGTTGGTAGCTCCGCCTTCCGCTTTGGCGGTAGACTTGAGATCGGCATTGATTTCCAAGCCGTTTGCCGTATGTTCCTTAACTTTAAGCACCGTCGATGCAACCGCACGGTTATCGGCCTTTGATGCCGTACCGTTATAGAAGCCCAAAAGCGAAACACCGACATTATGAATCTCACTCTTGGCAATAATACCTTCTTTATTTGAGGTTATATCCTTGGCGGTATTGATGACGGTGGAGCCGCTGTTGCTGATGGTTAAACCGCCGAGGCTGTCAATACCCGACTTAAAGTCGGCGGTCATGTGGGCACCGACGGACTTGATGTTGGCAATATCGGCAAGTTGAACCGAGGTTACGTTTGATTTGGAATGTGCATACATTTTACCGTAATCGGTGGTAATTTCCAAACCGTTGGTTTTAATGCTGCCGGTTGCATTTTCAATCAGCGCGCGGTTGATGGTGTGGACTTCGTTTTCATTTTTGGAAACACCCACCAAACTGGCAATCGCAACTTTAACCACGGCTTTTGAAGAATCCATACTGCTGTTGGTCGTGGAATGCAGCGTCAGTTTGCCGGAAGTGTCTATATCAACATTACCGCTGATCAAGGCCGCGCTCTTATTATTATCGGTATTTTCCGCAATATCGACAACCGCATTGGCACCGCTCACGATTACGCTGGTGCTGTCAACAACGGACTGATTGTCGGATTTGGAAACAATATTCAAATCTTTGGCCTTAATCGTCGCATCTTTAACTTGCGCAATCGTCTCGGAAGTGTTGTTATAAATGGCACCGCCGCCGGAAACCGCAACACCGGATACCGTTACTTCAACGTTTTTCAACTTGACGTCGGCTTTGGTGTCGGCCTTTACGGAAACATCGCCGCTTGTGCTTTCAACCTTACCGCCGGAAATTTCCGCCAAAGTGTTGCTTGCCAGCTGAATATTCTTAACCCCGACATTGACCGAGGCTATTCCGCCCGAAACATTGGTGTTTACCAGTTCCAGAGTTTCGCTGTCTTCCTTCAAGCCTTTGATTTTGCTTTTGGCCTCAATCTCCATATCATTTGTGGTTTTGAGGTTACCGTTAACTTCGGCCACCGCACCGGTTTTTATGTTGCTCGGCGAGCTGGTCGGAGTATATAAGTTTTTCACGTTATTTGCATCATCTGCGGTAGATTTATCATATACACCTTTGGTATAATCAACTGCATCTTTGATTTTACTGTTTTCCTGCGCCACGGAATAAGTATCCGTGCGTTTGCCCAATTTGATAATCGCAACATCGGCGGCAATCGCGCCTGCGCCCAAAGCAACACCGATAGTCAGATTATCCAGCCCGTTTACCATCTCGGCAAGAGAGCTTACCGAACCGGCATTAATCTGGCCGTCGCTGTTGGATAAAATGGCGGTATTGGCACGATTATTGGCATAATAAAGATTGATGTTGCCGCCGGCGGCCACGCCCAAACCGGCTACCGTTACCATACCCATACTGTTGGTTGCAACGGTATTATCTTTGGCATTAAGTCTGAGCGCATTGTCAATGTTCATGGTCTTAGACTTGGCATCAACAACGGCAGAGGTCGAAGAATCAATCTGATTTACCAGAGCGTTGGCCAACAGACTTGCCCCGATGGCAACACCTGATGCGCCGATGGTTTTGTTATCCAACTTGTGATCGGAATTCGCATTCAAAGTCATCGAAAGCGCTTTGTTTACGGCATTGTTATCGGCATAAGATTTTACGGTGTTGCTGTAAATATTTTGTACCACACCTGCCACCAAGCCGGCACCTTGTCCGCCAAACGCAATGGATAAAGCGCGGTTTTTCATTTCGTCTTTTTTGCCGTTATTGGTATTTATGGTAATGTTTCCGGCATTTTGAATCGTGGAATTCATAATTCCGGCTTCGGTTGTGGATATAACATTATTCAAAACCAGATTTACCAATAAATTTACACCCGTGCCGACAATAGACAGCGCTCCTATCCAGTTTTCGCTCTTGATAACCGAATCTGCCGCAATGGCTATGGCTCCCGGAGTATCAATGACGGCATTATCCATATATGCCTTGGTCGTACCCGTATAGTTGTTCTTAATCGCCACGGCCGTACCGGCAACGGTACCGGCACCGGCAACACCGGCATCAACATCAAAGGTGCTGATATTGTTCAGCGCATACAAATTGATGGCGGCATCTTTAACCGTCGCATTCTTAATTGAAGCGTCAGTCGTACCGTTATAAGTATTGACAATCGGTGCCACCGACAAAGCCACCGTTCCGGCACCCGAACCGGAAACCAAAATATGGCTGGCATTCATCTCTTCCTTGGCGCTGATATTCAAAGTTCCGGCGCTGATTGCGTTTGCTCCGTTGGCATTATCGATTTGCGCAATCGCCGAATCATCAATCTTATTGACAACGGTGTTAACATTAGCCGCAACCGTACCGGCACCGCCGCCGGCTATCACAATCTGTTGATTATCTTTTTTGTTGGCGGCATTAATGTTGACGGTGTTATTTATCGCCAACTCGGAGTTTTGACCGATTAAGGCCTTGGTTTCGCTCTTATCGCGCATTACCAAAACATTGACACCGACCGCCAATGTTCCGGCGCCTTCCAGAGTTCCGACAAGAATATTTTTGATGGAGTATTCATTGGCCGCAACATCCAGGTTTTCCGCCGTAATCGTGGAATTGGCAATTTCCGCCTGAACCGTGTTATGGATGGATTTAACGACAACCGCACCGGCAATAGCCGCCGTTTTGCCGCCGGAAAGGTCATAAAACATATTCCAGTTGGCAAAACTGCTGCCTTCCTTCAAACCGACATAATTACCGTTTTCGTCTTTGTTCAGCATCTTATTTCTGTAGGCATCGGTAGTAACATCGTCGGTGGTGTAATGTTGGTTATCGTCTTTGGTTCCGCCCATGGAGTTGATGGAAGACGCAAACACTTTTACATCGCCGGAAGTCACGTTAGCCCCGTTGACATACGCTTGAACCGTTTTGGATATAACGTCGACATTTACGCTGCCGCCGATCACGACGGTTGCCGAACCGGCCGACACGGCACCGCCGCGAGTGTAAATGGTCGTGTCATCTGCCGCATTTACCAACACTTGCGCACTTTGTGTGATTTTGCCGCCGAGCAGGGCCTTAACGGTGTTTTTGACAATGTTGGCGTTCAAATTGGCGGAAACGGCGGTGATATTGGTGGAAACACCGGCCGATACCGGGAATAAGTTAATCAGCTCAACCGATGTTGCGTTAACGGTAACGTTTTGAGCCTTCTTAACTTCCGAACCGTTCTGTAAATCGGCCGTCACTTTATTATTGTATACATTACCGATGAGATTTGGTCCCACGACAATATGTCTGGCAAATTCGGCCGTTGCGGTAATACCTTGCAGTTTATTGTCGTATCCGGCCGCAATATTGATGTTGCCGTCGGAGTTGAACACCGAATTATTGATGGCATCGGCGATTACCGTTGATAAAAATACATTGGCGATACCGTTAATATTGATAGTTGCCGCGCCGGAGGTCTGAATACCCAGATTAGCGGCAAGGAACTTCAAATCTTCTTTTTCATCGGCCTGAATATCCAGTGATTTTGACTTGATAACATTTAAGTTATCGGCCTCGGCCTTTATGGTTGAGTTATTGACATTGACCACCGCGCCGATGCCGACACCGAAACCTCCGCCTGCCGTCGAAAATTCAACCGCGCCGGCCAGGCTCTTGTTTGTAATATCCGATTTTGCCGTAATATCCACATCGCCGGAAGCGGTTATGGAGGAATTGGCGGCTCTGGCCGTAACGGTATTGCTATTCAATTCGGTATTTACCGCGCCGTCAATGGTAAAGCTGGACGAAGCACCAAAGCTCAACTCAGCGGCCACGGCAATGGTTTTGTAATTTTGCTTCAAATCGGCATTTACCGTAACATCTTTTACATTTGCCAACGTACTGCCGATTATTGCCGCCGTTATGCTCTTTTTGCCGTAATTCAAAGTTGCGGCGGCTCCGGCACCGATATTGACACCGGTAGACTTACCGAAACCGGCGGCACCGGTAATGTTCCAAATCAGCGAATCATCTTTGGCCTCAACTTTAACATCGGCATCAGGAACATCGTCGTTTTCCTTTTTAACGGTGGTATTATTTAACTGCGCCGTCAACACATTTTGCAGCTTGTTGAAGCCGAACGAACCCCCGACCGAAGCGGCAACGCTGCTGTTTTGGCCGGCGGCAACACCGATTCCGGCGGTAACATCAATCAAATCAATGTCCGTACCGGCCGTAACGGTTAATCCGGTCGCGTCTTCCGAATTGAAATTTACGGTACTGCCGTCAACCAGCGCCTTGGTTTCTGATTTATTGTTATAAATATTTACGCCGGCTCCGGCCGATACGGTGCTGGATTTTGCCAACGCGCCGTTGACCTGAACCGCTAAAATATCATTATTGGCCGTAACCTTAACTTCTTTGCCCGCATTGAGGGTGGAATTTTCTACCTTTGCGGTGGTTTTGGTATAATCATTGGTTACATCAACCGCACCGGCAAGCGCTATCGAAAGATTGCTTTGCGCCGTAGCCGGATCGGCACTTCTTTCCGAACCGGTCAAAGAGGTAGGATTATTGCTGTTGCTATTGTTGCTGTTGTTATTGTTCGTCGTTGAATTCGTCGAATTATTTTCTTGCGTATCTTCGCCGTTTAAGCCCCTTGCACCTTGCGTAGCGGCATTATTTTCATCTTCGTTGAACAAATTACGCAGATTCATCACGTCTTCTTCGTCATCGCGGGCGTTATCGATTTCATCCATCCAGTTACCGGCATTTTGCATTCTTTGCGGCTGATTTTCACCGGTGGTGCCGCTATCATTATTATTTGCGGCTTCCTGCGTTCCTCTGTCGGCCGAAACACCGCCGGCAAAAGCACCGGCCAGCAACACATCTATTTTCTTGGAAGAGGTGTCGGCAACAACCGCAACGTCTTGATTTGCCGTAATGGTCGAGTTGCTGACGGCGGCCTCGATTTCCTTGCTGATTTTCGTAACGTCTACCGATGCGCCTACGGAAGCGCCCGAACCGGTTTGCTGCGCATTTACGCCAATCATGGAAATGTTGGTCACGGTGTCTTTAACATCTCTGGCGTCATTAGCGGACAATTCGCCGGAATCTTCATCTAACTCGACCGGATCTTCTTCGCCGCTCTTCTTCGGGGCAATCGATGCTTTTCCGGCATTTACGTTAACGTTGTCGGCCTCGATTTTTTGGGAATCGGCAATATATGCCTTGGTTTTGCCGTCTATCCGCTGAACATTGACGCTGCCGACAAGTGCCAGCAGGTCGGCCTTGCCGCCGGTAACGGCCAAATTGATATATCCTTCTTCCGAAGCCGCATTAACGTTGATATTGCCTTTTTCGTCGGCATTCTCGTCAGTCGGATTTTTGTTTGTCGCGCTCACTTCCGAATTTTTGATATAGGCATTGGCATTGTTGGTATATTTATCCACCAACACCGAACCGCCGATACCGAATTTGGCGATGGTTTCTTCTTCTTCCGGAGTTCTGTCGGCCTTGGCCTTAATTTTGGCGATGAGCTCGTTCACACCGTCAATCAGAAAATCTACCTTACCGGCGCCGTTGTAGTTGATAACCGAATTGGAGGCATTGACATCAACATTGCCGTCCTCCGCCTTGACTTTGGAATTTTCAATATAAGCATTGGTGGTATTGGCAACGCTGTTAGCCAAAACCGAACCGGCAACACCTACATATTCGCCGTTGGCTTCCGATTTTACCAAATTGTTGAACAAGCCGTCCAAACTGATTTTGTTGGAGCCGAGGAAATTCCGCGGCGATTTGATACCGTTCCAAATTTTCTTGGCATTATCCCAGTTCAAAATATCCGTGAGCTTGGTATGAATAAACGACGCATCCCAGCTGTTTACGGAATCACCGCCGTCAAAACTTGCGCCCACAAACAGCTCGAGATTTTTACTTTCATCTTCGCTGTCGCCGAGTTTTTGACCTATCTTCAGCTGCATCGGGTTCATCGGCAGTTGGGTGGTGGCGCTGACATTTACGCCATTAGCGGCCGTAATCGTTGAGTTGTCGACGATTTTGGCATTATTGGTATTGCTCTGGTCATTGACAATTATGGCCGCACCGGCGCTGAACTTTTTATCCGCACCGGCAGTAGCTTCGGCAGAATTCAACGCAAGGTCAACCATATTGGATACAACATCGACATTACCGGCTTCTACGGTTGCATGGCTGACAGAGGAGGTTGAAGTATTCTGCTCGTCGTTCCAGATAGCCGAACCGGAAATTTGCAGCTGGAGTTTATCCAGAATATCGCCGATTTTATTCGTAACCTTATCCAAAAACTTACTGTTCAGCCACTCATAAGCTTTGATGGTATAGGTCGGGGCATAGGTCGGCAGTTCTTTGGTTTGTATATCGTAGGTTTGACTCTTTGCCTTTACCTCGGATTCAACGCTGTTCTGCAAATAATTGATATTCTGCGCCAATAATTTGGCATCGTTTGCGGCCTTAATATTGGCATCATTACTTATTTCTACGTTTGAATTTGTACGGGTATGATTAAAGATTATGGCGGCGGCAATACCGGTTTTATCGGAGTTTTCGCCGACGTTGGAGATATTCTTCATCTCGATTTCGCTCTTATTGAAGTCGATGGCTTTGGCCGTAAAATCTTTTGTTTCAACGGTAGAACCGTCAACTTTCACATCGGCATCGGAGAAAATCGAGTTATTCAACAGCGTCAGATTATATGCTGACACGGTGCTCTGCTGCCCGTTATTATTGTTATTATTATTGTTATTATTATTATTATTATTGTCGTTGTTAGTGTTGTTATTGGTGTCGTTATTTGTGTTGTTATTGGTGTCGTTATTTGTGTTATTATTGGTATCGTTATTCGTGTTATTATTAGTGTCGTTGTTAGTGTTGTTATTGGTGTCGTTATTGCTATTAGTGTTATTATTAGAGTTATTGTCGTTATTACCGGAGTTATTGTCGTTATTGCCGGAGTTATTACCGGAATTATTGTTGTCGTTATTGCTGCTCGGCTTATCCGAAATCGCTAAAAAGTTGGAGCTGTCATACTTAATATTGTCTTCGGTTTGTGCCAATGCGGTCAAATTAACCGCGCCTTCATCTCCGGTTGTTTTCAGGGTGGTATTGGCGGAAACATTAACCTCAGACTTAGCCTTTACGCCCAAACCGTAGAAAAACAGCGGATGTGAATCCAATTTGGCGGTGGAAATATTGGTTGCCGCTTCGGAATCGGCCTCAATATCAACCGAATCTTTAGCCACGATTTCAGAGCCGCTCACCGTTACCGTTGCCGAAGCGTTAGCCCCGTCAAAGCCGGTATACGCGCCGTCGCTGAAATAGCTTTTAACCATTTCAACCGAACTCCACGGAATGTCGACACCTTCCGGAATAATCTGGTTATCGGATACTTTGTTTAAAATTCTCAGCAAAATATCCATACCGAGCGTGCTTATCCATTTTTCCCACACCGGGTCCAACAGCTGAATATAGGTTTCGGTTTTATTTACGGCGTTGGCCTTTATGGCAACCTTATCGCCGTGTATTTTGGAAGAAGAAATGGTTACGATAGCGCTTGCCTCCGGCGCAACATCTCTAAACTCCTTTGGAATTTTATAACCGGTTGTTTCGTCTTTTTTATCTTTATCCTTATCGGCTTTATCCTTATCGGCGGCATCACCGGCATCTTCCGCTGCTTTTGCAGCCGTGGCATAGGTTTTGATAAGGTCTTCGTTTATGGTTTTGACGGACTCGGCATTGGCCTGAATACTCACGTCGTTGGCCGCAATTTTGGCATCTTTTATTGTAATGGCAGACGGGTCGGCAGACAAAGAAGATTTTTCAAAGGTTTTATCAATGGAATATTTTACTTCTTTATTTTCGTCTTGCTCATCTCCGGTTTTGATTTCCTCTTTAGTCTCTTTTTTCAGTAACAAACCGGTGTTTATCTCGGTAGTTGTCTTATATTTTTTGTTGTTTTCTTCCGAAGTCTTGACGGTAGTAACTATTTCGTCGTTGGCTTTGTTGGTTACCAGCGAAATTTTGCCGTTTTGCAAATTAAAACCGGTCGCATTTGTGATGTTTTTATCAACCAACGAATTAAACAACGCATCCGCATCGGCGGCTTGGGTAATCACATTCTGGTCCTGAACGCCGGCAAAAATCGCCGCATCTCCTTGGTTGGAAGCATTTTTTTGCACTTTAATCTGTCGGCCGTACGCATTAACGTTTTCTCTGGCAAAAATTTTACCGTTGATTTCAATTGTGCCGGAGGAGTTTCTGATAAGGCTCTTATAGTTTTCGTGTTCAACGTTGTACTCATAGTCTTTCAGATTCGCTCCGTAATTGTCTTTGAAAGCTTTGTACGCATTTTCGGACGGTGCCATCATTGTCAATGAGCCGACATTTAAGACACCGGAAGCACCTACCACAATACCTTTCGGAGAAACAAAAATCGCATGGCCGTTATAAAACGCATCGCCTCTGACTGTGTTGACAATACCGTTAATATCTACCTTATTGTCTACCAAGTTTACAAATTTGCCGTATTCCTGAGCATCCTTCTTGAATTGCAGATTAGCCACGTCATTTTCGCTTAATTCGAACTTTTCGTAATTGCGGAAACCTGTGTCGCCGGAAATTTTATCCGCCGCAATATCATAAACGCCGTTATTTCCCGTTATTCCGGTAATTTCCGTAGCAAAGGCCGGCACCACATTCATAAACATCATACTGTATGCCGTAATATACGACACCACGATACGGAATATGGAAGGTTTTTTAAAATTGAAGGTATTATTAACAGTTTTTTTAATGCGTTTTTTGCTCATTTGTTTATTTCCCGACAAATATTGTACAACTTTCTAAAGCCGAACAGAGCGCGGCTTCCGTATATAGTACGCCTTTTAAAGACAGAATCAATATATTTTTTTAACTTTTCATTAACTTTTTTCTGTTGATTTTGTGCATTTTCCGTGTAATATTACAGGCATATTTTAACATAATCGGATTTATCAAATGAAAAAGACTATATTATCAGCTATTGTTCTGACATCTGCGGTCGCCGTTGCCACTCCGGTTTCGGCGCAAACCGCACCGGCGGGAGTTATTCCGCAACTGGGCACCGTTCAGCAACAAGATATTGACAGCGCCAAACGTATAGAGATGGAACACCGCGGTCTTCGCGATATTGAAAAACATAAGGCAGGGCAGGAACAAAAGGCCAAAAGTACTGCCGCCAAAGAAAAAAAGGCGGTGGTAAAAGCCAAACCGTCGGAATATAAAACAAAAGGTGTATATGTTGAAAAATTCGCCGTTGACCCTAGTGATGTGTTGACCGCGGAAGAAATTAATTCCGTCACGGCCGATTATGAACAAAACAACCTGATGTTTGAGGATATTCAGGAAGTTATAAACCGCATAAACGAATTGTATCTTGATAAAGGTTTTGTAACGGCGCGTGCCTATCTGCCGGAGCAAACCATTGAAAACGATACCGTTAAAATAAGTTTGTTTGAGGGCAAAGTCGGCGATGTGGATATTAACGGAAACCGCTGGACTCACGATTCGCATATTCGCAAGCGCTTGGCAATGGAAAAGGGCGAAGCCTTTAATATTCAAAAACTTGAAGAAAATATGCTGATTTATAATCGCTATAACGACAATATAGAAATCAAAGGTAATTTGAAGCCGGGGCAGGAATCCGGCACTACCGACATTGATATAGACGTTGAAGAAAAAGCACCGTATCATCTTATCGCCGTTACGGATAATGCCGGCCGTAAAACCATCGGCAAGCATCGTGTCGGCTTGATGGCGGCGCATGACAGCCTGTTGGGCTATCGCGACCGATTATCCGCCGGTGTTTATGTTAACCGCTATTCGTGGACGCCGTTTATTGACTACAATATTCCGGTCAATAAGTATGACGGCCGCATCGGTGCCTCGTTTTCGCATAACAAAGCGGAAGTCGGGCACGGCGATTACAGCGACTTTAACATTGAAAGCCGTTCGCAGAATTATTCGATTTATTATACCCATCCGCTGATTCGCGAGCTGTATAAAGAGTTAAACAGCACCACCTCGTTTACGTATAAAAAAGCGGTGACCAGTTTTGACGGCGAAGATTTGTATGAAGATAAAATACCGGAAATCAAAACCGGCCTTGGTTTCCGCTACGACACCGAGCGCGGTATCTGGTATTTGGCGCAAAACGTTTCGTACGCGGCACCGTGGTTCCAAAAACGCATAGATTATTGGAAGTTTGAGGGCCGGGTTACTCGTTTGCACGACTTCGGACACCGTATTTTGGGCTATTTCCGCGGCAATTATCAATATATTCCGCAACACGTTATTCCGTATGCCGACCAAATGTCGGCCGGCGGTTTCGGCACGGTACGCGGCTATTCGCAGGGCTTGTTGACCGCCAAATCCGGCTATATGCTGGGAGCGGAAGTTTATTTTCCGATTGCGCCGGAAGAATTTTTCATCGATTGTGACGCCTATCGCACCGATGAGTATGTTCGTCCGTTTGTGTTTACCGATTATGCGGCGCTTTATCCGTACAAAGGTTCGGGATCCGGCGCCGAGGGTTTCAACAACAGCGATATTTTGCTCTCTACCGGTGCCGGTTTAAGAATTCAATTGCCGTATGATATTGTGTTAAAGGTAGCTTACGGCGTGCCTTTAAGACACAACCGCTACGAAACGCACCACGGCGGCGATTGGAGTTTTGAACTCAGCTTTGCTCCGGACTTTAATAAATTTTTTGCCAGATAGGGGATCATAACATGAAAACAATGATGGGAGTAATTATGGCAGGACTTTTTGCAACCTCGGCAATGGCGGCGGATATCAAGCTGCCGGAGCCGGATAAAACCAATACCGCAACTTTAATCAGCGCACTCGAAAATCGTCATTCGGACCGCGAATTTTCTGATAAAGCGTTGGATAACGCAACCCTCAGCACGGTTTTGTGGGTAGCTTACGGCGTAAATCGGGCTGACGGCAAGCGCACAATTCCGACCGCGATGGATAAAAAAGATTTGAACGTGTATGTGTTTAATCCGGAGGGTATTTGGCTTTATGATGCCGACAGCAATACCTTGAAACAGCAATCGACCGAAAATCATCTGGCTCTGTTCAAGCTGCAAGATTATATGCAACCGGTTTCTACCGTTTTGGTATATACGGGAAGCAACGAAGAATATGCAGTTATGCACGCCGGATCGGCTTATCAGAATGTCCAGTTATACGCGGCCGCCAACAATATGGCAAGCATCGTCCGCGGCTTTTTCGAGCATGAAAAAGTGGCGGAGGTGCTGAACCTGCCGGAAGGTCAACGCGTTATTATTTCGCAAGCCGTCGGCTGGAGAAAGTAGGAAAACCGCTTGCTAAAAAGGCATAACAAAAAACCTCCCGGCGGGGAGGTTTTTTAATGGCAAGATTTAACTCAGCGGCCGTTGTTGCCGTGTTTGAAAAAGCGGTTCGGCAAAGTCGGAGCTTTATCGTATGATTTGGCAAACTCGGTGCGGGTATCGTTCTTTAACATGTAATCGCCGTGGAATACCGTCATATTTTTCCCGTTCATCAACACATTGGTCCCGTCGTCAAACACTATCAGGTTCTTACCGTTCTTCGTCTTTTTGAAGCGGGCGCTGACGATGTTGCCGTCATCCTGTTTAAAGTTAAATTCTTTTATCCGTTTCTCGGCATCAAGCAACAGAGTGTGAGTGCCGTCAATCAGCAACTTGTCGCCTTTACCGAAAGAAGGCAAATCATCCCCGCGTTTATAGCGCAGAACTTCCATTTCCTTATCGGTAATAATCAGGCTGTCTTTTGTTTGCAAAGCATTGCGCTTGTCGTTATCTGCGTACCAATATACTCTGTCGCCGAACTCGATGGTTTGCGTGTTTAAGTTAATACAAATACCGTTCGGCAGGGTAACGCTTTCCACCCGATCATTTCCCTTGCTGAGCTCAAAACTGATGCCGTTGCGGTATGAATCCGTATAAGTGTTTGTTTCGGCTTTATCGGCCTTATTTTTGTTTTGAGCCGGTGTCGTCGCCGTTATTTCTTCTTTGCCGGACAATATCTTGTGATTTTTATGGTCCAAAACCACGACATGACCGTCGATATTGGTATATTCAAAAACTCCGTCCCGCAGCCTTTTAACCATCGGACCGGCATCATACAACTTTTGAGAAACAACAAGCAAATCCTGAAAATGTTTGTCTTCAATCCCGGTAAGCTTGCCGCGCAAATATTCGTTGAAATAGAAGTGGCTGAGACTTTTACGCAGTTTGGTGTAATGTCGCCAGGTGGCGTGTTCTTTGGAGGTGATAATACCTTTTTGCGCCAAATAATCCAAAGCGTCATACATGTTTAAGTTATGACCTTTTTCATTACAATTACGGCCGTGTCTGATACAATACCCGATGGCATAACATTCCAGAGAGTGAAAGTTCTCCAAAAACAGCGAGCGTTGTCGGAAATCTTCCATACGGCTGAACATGTACTCAACTTTACGGTCATCGTCAGGAACATCGTCGGCAATTTGAATATTCGGGGAAATATTCCAAATATCGCCGCCCAACATTAAATACTCGTCACTCGGCAGCGGGTAATTTACTTCCACCTTGAGCTCACGGTTCGGGTTTTGTCGATATGCGGCTTCTATCCGCTTAACAAACTTTTCGTTGCTTTCGCTCACCCCGCGGATTATACGGTCGGGATTAATCTCGGCGATAATTCGTTGCATTTGATGCAGCGCCCGAATATAAGACTTCAGACGCAGAAAAATCGGCAGGCCGCAAAAATCCAAATACGCCTTTATACGATCGCTCCGCTTTTGTTGGCCATCGGTTATCTGCTCCGGCATAAAGGCATCCAGACCATCCAGGTTTTCATATTGATGACGCATAAAGTTGCGGATATTCACATAGTCCCAAAAATTGCTCGGCAGTTTCATAAAACCGTCATTTTGCGCCTTTAGGAAATTTTTGCGGCTTTCGTTTTTATTATCTTTTTTATTGTTCTTGTCGCCGTATTTTTTGTTGCAGATATCTTTGACCTTTTCGGCAAAAGAACCGAGTAATTCCAATATATTGTTTTCGTTTGTCGCCATAAACTCATCAACATAAATATCCGTAACGGCATTCTTGAAGTCATTGTCTTTGACATATCCGTTTTTATGCAGCGCCTCGCCGATTTTAATCATAACGGTTATTTCGTCGATCCAATCCGTATCTCTTAAACACTTTCTCACCATGAGGCCTTCGGCATCTTCTCCGGTGTATACGGCCTTAAAACGTCCGTCAATCAAAAATTCGGTATTTCCGAGAGTTGCGTCTTTCGGATATGCAACCGTATAGCGCTCAATCATCGACGGCAACGACATACCTACCGATCTTACTTTATAAGGCGCAACCCCGAAAATCGGCGGCTTACCGTTGTTTTCTTCCTCTCGTATATGTTGCAGGGTGATATATGACTTTTTCCCGTCTCCGCGGATATTGTAGGCATTAAAATCGGCAAATTCCCGCTTTTCGTCTTCGCCTAACGGAGTGATTTCCCACGAAAAACGATAACCTTGCGGATACATGTGTTCTTTCATCGTATCCGCCATCTCTTCCATAGGTGTCAGCAATAACATTTGCTCGTGTTCTTTGAGCATATACAGATAGTCTTCGTATATGGCCGTTAAGTCCGCAAATTCCTGCCGATAAACTTTCTTATCATCTTCTTGTGCGTATTCTGTCATTTCAATCCCCGAATCTTTGTATGGGATATTATCCATAAGTTATACAATTTGTCAATACAAAATGTCGGCAAGGTTTTCCCGCGCTTTGAATAAACCGGGGAGGGTATATTTTATACAAAATCATCTGCCGAAGAAGCGGTTAAAATCCGGGGCGATACTTAATTCCAAATTCCAGTTACCGTGGTGTTTGTCGTGGGTATTATGCTTTAACGGCACGCCGTAAGTTGCCTTTAAGACAATATCAAACGGCAACTGTATGCGCAAACCGGCACCGGCCGCAAACAACACATCGTTATAGTTAAAGTTATCTCCCTTATAAGGATACAGCGAGGCATAATCCGTGAACACAAACGGCCGCACATAATCATCGGTGTAATAATTCTTGCCGCCGATATTAAATTCTTGCGGACCGGCCGGAAGATAAATTTCCGCATTTAACTGGTAGCCGGATTTTGCTATTATCATCACATCCGGAGCATAGCCGCGCACCGTTCCCACACCGCCGGCGGACATTCGGTCGATAAGCGGAATCTTATCTTTCGGAACATATTGATAACCGGCGCGGAAATAACCCAAGAAACGATGCCCGAAATTTTGCAGGCGCGTAACGCTGCCGTCAAACTTAAAATAATCTATATTTTTTTGATACCACGGCGCGGCATACGAAACGCTTTGCGCCAAATACCAAACACCGTTCGGGGTATCATGCCGATAATTGAGGTCTGATTTAATCTCCGGTATTTTATCCTGGTTCAAATTCATATCTCCGGCACTTGTGACCGAACGCTTATAGGTATAAGCAAGCTTTCCGCCACTTCTATTTCCTCGATATAGGCGTTTTTGAATTGATATTTCGGGACTTCGACGTGTTTAATCAGTTCTCCGCGTCTTTTCTTTAATTCTTTGATTATTTTCTCACGGTTTTCTTTACGATTTTTGAAATCGCGCAATTCCTGCTTTTCTTGCCGGATACGTTCACCGCTGTCTATATCTTGTTTGCGGATTGTAATAAGCTGAGGAATGACGCGCGGCACGTAATTTACGGGAACCACCTGCGCCGAGGCCGCGGAAGACATCAAAACCAATGCAGATGCCGTAATAAATAAGCTTTTTTTCATGAGCGTAGTCCGATATAGTTCAAAACATATCAGATATGATAGAGGCTATATCCGAAAAAAAACATAAAAATAAAGAAATACCCTAAAAACATCCCGTCATGGGAGGTTTATTTAGTGGGCGAATTTTCAAAAGCCATAAGATAAAAAATTAAATAAATGTAATCCTAAACATTTCCCAAAGCCAGAATAAAAAGAAAATCAGGGCAAAAAATATATATTTGCTGGAAATATATTTTTGAACTCTTGGCTTGTATAATAGCGGAGTTAAGATATATGCCAACATGTAGTCAAAAAATAAACCATTATACAAACGTTCAACTATATCAATTTTCAGAACAAAGGCGGTAGAATATGCTATGATGGCAGGGATAATTGCCAATCCGATGAGAAAATATATTATTTTTTTTACTCTTTCCATTTTATTACCCATCCCTTAATAATAATATAAAAAATAGCGCAAGACAACATAAATATTATCTTGCGCTGTTATTGTATCTGGAATATTTTAGGTTATTTCTATCCTTTTAGAACATTATCAGATGTTAACTTAACCCATTGTTTTTTCATTTCCATATAAAATTTATCTTCTTTATTATTTTCACAGATTTCAATTATTTTTTTTACACGATCATCATTTTCTAATATATTATTATATTCTTCAATGAATTTTCCATATTTACCAAATACAAGCTTGGCTATATCTTCTTTAAAGCGGAGTTTTAAATTATTATCATATGTTTCATGCCCTGTAAGAGGATCAATTACTATCGGTGTATATATAACATTCCAAGGATTTTCAAATAAATATATATTTTTTGTATATCCCCATAAATGAGACAACTTATAATTCTGTATTGCAATATGATTATTGGTATCTTTTTTTCCAACCGTATATTTTCCCATTTGTTTCATTAGCTGTTGAGGTTTTAAATTATTTGTAGGATCTAACCTAACACTGGTATTAAACCCAGCTTCTTTATACAGATTGCAAATTCTATTAATTTGCCCATTTTTTTTATCTCTGCCGTAACCTCTTATATATACCTCATTTCCTGAATCAATACAACGTTTAAGTCTATTCCAATTTTCTTCGACAGTAGTAATATCTGGCAAGAGTGTTTTAATTTCATTTATTCCCCAAGATATAAAATCATCTTGTGTGATTTTCAATTTTATCAACATTTCCTCGTAAGAATCTCTCATTTTAACCTCACTAAATAAATACAAGACACCTCTAATCGTATAACATCAAATTTATATTGAGTCAAAAAAAAATTGCAAAAGAGATTAAAAAAAGCAGGAATAAGTCCTGCCTTTTTGTTAATGATGGGCGCTTCCAGCTTTTTCTTGTTTCGCCTACGGCTCGCTGCGGAGCGCTTTCGCTACCTTGCTTGCCGAGTAACTTCGCCGCTTGCGGTAAAAATGGTGCTGTAGGCCTCTTCTTGCTTAAATTTACTTTCTTTGTTTTTTTATTTGCAAATTTAAGCTTCGGTCACTCGTTCCCGTCGGCTCGCTGTGGTCACTATCGCTTCCCTTGCTTGCCGGGGAACTTCGCTGCTTGCGGTAAAAACAACATTTTGAGGTTGTTTTTATCCTTGCGCCTACGAGGTCGTAGGTTCGAGACTTTAACTCTCACGAATAAAATAAAAAGCAGGGTTTTATCCCTGCTTTTTATTTTATGGTGGGCGACTTAGAACTCGAACCTATAACCAGATACTTTCGTTCGCAAACCACCTTGTTTGATAAAGTTATTATATTTCAATTTGTTAGGTAATGCAAGGATATTTTTTACTTTAATGCACTTTTTTCAAAAAAATT
>JAEEGL012564207.1_pt1 | contig 35492 bp, 35 predicted proteins | sample 9134231 | NCBI WGS metagenome assembly JAEEGL01 (sample SAMN16246548, study PRJNA631951) | gut metagenome | biome: gut microbiome; feature: rumen; material: fiber-attached | host: Bos | place: Iran: Karaj | collected 2018-10 | reverse complement strand
TTCAACCTTGAAATGATTACCTCTGTTGGATATCGTGTCAAAAGTCAACGAGGTGTCCAATTCCGTCAATGGGCTAACCAAGTATTGAAAGACTATCTTTTGAAAGGTTATGCGATAAATGATAGAATCCGCAAAACCCAAATCAAAGAACTCCGTCAGTTGGTCCAGATGGTTGGGAGAACGATCCAAAATCAACCTTTGTTGAAAACCGATGAAAACCAAGCCTTGTTTGACATTGTTGTCGATTACACCTACGCTTTAGATACGCTAGACGACTACGATTATCAGCGGTTAGGTCTGAAAGAAACCACCCAAGAGGAGAAATTCCAAGCGACTTACGAAAACGCTATGCAGGCCATTGCAACTTTGCGTGAAAAGTTTGGAGGTAGCACTCTTTTTGGTAACGAGAAAGATGACTCGTTCAAAAGCAGCATCGGACAGATCTATCAGACCTTTGATCGTAAGGACCGTATCCAAGCGTTGAGGAAAAGGCTGCCATGTTGCTTTATCTCGTCACGAAGAACCACTCATTTACTGATGGCAACAAGCGAATTGCCGCTACAGTATTTTTGTGGTTTCTCAACAATAACGGCATCCTTTATCGCAAGGATGGCAGTAAGCGCATTGCCGACAATACCCTAGTTGCCTTAACCTTGATGATTGCTGAAAGCAAGCCCGAAGAAAAGGACGTGATGGTGAAGGTGGTGGTGAACCTTATTAATCAAAGGAATTAAGGATATGAATGGAAAAATAGATGACGAATTGGACATTGACGAGTTTTACGAAAGACACAAAGCGGCCATAGAAGCAGCTATACCGCCATCAGTTCTTTCCCAACTTCCCGGATGGTATTAAGAATTTGTTCCAGTCGATTTGCGCTAGGTTTCTTCTTTCCGCTGATATACTGCGCCATTAGACTTTGTGAGATACCCATTCGGCGTGCCAATGCAGACACGTTCAACTCGGGGTGGGCCATGAATAGTTTGTAGAGCGTTGTCGGTTCGGGTTTGTTAAAGAAACCTTCAAAGCTGAGATCTTCGTCCAAAGCTTCCCAATGAAGACCGAACTCATCGGCGATGTAATCTAACCTTTGCTCTTGTGAGGCGTTTCGTAATCTTGGGTAATCCGAAAATAACTCGCAGGCTTCTTTTCCTTCATCCGTCTTGATCCAGATAGCAGTGTCGGTAATCCAAATTTTTGTGATGTTCATAATTGTATCTCAGTTGTATTGTTATTCGTTGTTATTAAAAAAGTTGTTCCAATGCTCTGAAATGGTTTCCACATTTTCTTCAATAATTGATTCAATCAGTTTGAGTTCCCCTGTTTTAAAGCCTTGATTTTCTACGAGTTCAATTGGAAACAATTGATATTTTGCTCTTGCTCCACCTTTTTCCACATGAACATGGATGGGTGTATGGTCGTTCGAGTAGAACTTGAACTTAAAACCAAAAATTATGAATATGGTTGGCATTATTTCTTTTTTTTGCAAAAATAGGTAATAAAAATATTACCATGCAACTTTTTTAGTTGGTTTTTTAGTGCTATGATTTGGAATAGATTTGGGGTCTCTTTAAAATAAAACGAGCCAGATTGCCTCCGGCTCGCCATTATAAGTTCAACAGATTTTACCCTGCAAATAAAACTTATTGCAAGTATACAACTTTTTTCGTCCACCGCAACCATTGGAGCCGTTATTTTAATTTTTGCTTGTGCTTTAATTTAGCACAACTACGTCTTTTCTTTGCAGAATGCTAATGATTGCAATTTGCAAATATAAAATCTTTTGCAAAAATGTAACATTTCCATAAAACAAGCTACATAACAATAGGAATATCTCAAATATTATCTATTAAAAAGCTTTATTATGGAAAACAAAATTGTTATTTATCAGACCGATAACGGTCAAACCTCGATTGATGTCAGATTGGAAAGTGAAACTGTATGGCTGACACAAGCCCAAATGGCAGAGCTGTTTCAAAAGGATAGAACTGACATTGGGCGTCATATCAGAAATATTTTCAAGGAAGGAGAGCTAGAGAAAGAAGAGGTATGTGCAAATTTTGCACATACCACTCAACATGGCGCAATAAAAGGGAAAAAGCAAGTCCAGGAAGTCATTTTGTATAATCTTGATGTCATCATCTCCGTGGGTTATCGTGTTAAAAGCCAACGTGGTGTTCAATTTCGCAGGTGGGCAAATCGAGTTTTGAAGGAGTATTTGCTGAAGGGATATGTGGTCAATGAACGTATCAGGAAAAGACAAATCACCGAGCTCCGCCAACTCGTTCAAATGCTGGGTAGGACTATTCAAAACCAACCTTTGTTGAAAACCGATGAGAACCAAGCTCTGTTTGACATCGTTGTCGATTACACCTACGCTTTAGATACGCTAGACGACTACGATTATCAGCGATTAGGTGTGAAAGGAACCACTCAAGAGGAGAAGTTCCAAGCAACTTACGACAATGCAATGCAAGCCATTGCAGCCTTGCGTGAAAAGTTTGGAGGCAGCACGCTATTCGGTAACGAGAAAGATGATTCGTTCAAAAGCAGTATCGGACAGATCTATCAGACTTTCGACCGTAAGGACTTGTATCCGAGTGTTGAGGAGAAGGCCGCCATGTTGCTTTATCTTGTCACGAAGAACCATTCTTTTACTGATGGAAACAAGCGAATTGCCGCTACATTGTTTTTGTGGTTTCTTAACAATAACGGCATCCTTTATCGCAAGGATGGCAGTAAGCGCATTGCCGACAATACCCTAGTTGCCTTAACCTTGATGATTGCTGAGAGCAAGCCCGATGAGAAAGACGTGATGGTGAAGGTGGTGGTTAACCTTATTAATCAAAGGAATTAAGGATATGAATGGAATAATAAATGACGAGCTGGACATTGACGAATACTACGAAAAACACAAAGAGGCCATAGAAGCAGCTAACGAAAGGATTCACAAAGACACGACGAGGGCTCCAGAAGGATATTACACCCTCGCGGAGTTTAATGAGTTGTTTCATAAGAAACTCGACGATTGTTATGCGGAGTTACGAAAAGACCCGATATGTGACAATTCAAAAAAAATTGAAAAGAAATGAGCTTGTGCTTCGATTTGGCATATGCTTTCGTTTTCTTTGCTGCGAAAAAAACTAAACTAGAATGCCATGACAAACTATTACGAGAATGTTCCGCTGGAGGAATTTGAACAAATCCTGGCCAATCGGGAGTATTGGGACAATGGCTCATGCGAATGGGAAAACTATTCCAAAATGACAGACAAACTTGTCCGTCTAGGAACCTTTGTCCAAAGAGGTGGCAACCTCAACCAGGTGATAGCCTTATACGCAGAAGGAAGAGAATATACTTACCGGGTAACTATTCAACATTGCATTGAGAAATATCTCGAAGCTCTTACAAATAAGAGAATCCTAAACCTAATGCTTCAGCTATTTCAACTTGAAAAAGGAGAAGCTGTTAAGCTGCTTGCAGAGTTGCTGAAGGCCTGTGTAAAAAAGAGTTACGAATATGACAAATATAAGAAGGAGTATTACACTATACGCATAGTCGAGACCAAGAATGTTAATGTTGAGGGCATCCTCGAGAGCATTGAAGAAGAACACCGTCAGACGCATCACGATGAAACCAAAGAGGAGACTAAAGCGAGAGTGATGAAGTGGATTTGGGAGAGTTGGTGGTGAAATGAATAATGCTTAACTTTGCAGAACAAATTAAAAACGATTCAATCATGGAAAACGAATCAATTCTCTATTGTTACACGATGACACACGATACTGGATTTGCACCCAATCCTTATCACAACATTTTAACTCTAGCAACATGCAAACCTTTGATTAGGAAATATGCCAAAGTGGGTTATTGGATTGCTGGTTGGACAGGAAATACCGTACACAACAAACAAGGTAAAGTTGATTCAAGAGGCGCCGGCCGCTTAATCTATTTAGCCCAAATCTCGGAAAAGTTGAGTTTTGAAGAATATTGGGAAAAGTATCCTGAAAAACGGCCCGTGGAAATCCATGATAAAAGCCAAAAAGCCAAAACTGGTTGCGGATGCTCTGCCATTGCCAACGATTACGATGTTTATAATGATTGCGGAGATAACATATATAAACCCGACAAAAACGACCCGTCTGGATTCACACAACTTAAGAATAATCACCACGGAGAAGCTCAAAAAGAGCATGATTTAAGCGGGAAGTATGTGTTGGTTTGCAAAGATTTCTATTATTTTAGTGTTGAAAATGCCATTGAAATCAAAAAGGAGGGCCGTATTCCTCGTTGGAAGAAATTCACTTCTGAAGATGCTAACAAAATAATACGACAGGTCACGAACAGATACAAACTTGGCCTCTATCCGCAAGCCCAATGAAAATAATTCTAAGCCGAAAAGGATTTGATTCAGCCAATGGCGAACAACCCAATCCGATCATGCCAGACGGAACGCTGCTGTCGCTTCCCATTCCCGACCCCGAGAAGGGTAACAATACGTTTGGTTCGCTTCGTTGGAACGACCATAGTTATTTTGATATCATCCAGTCCTTGAAACCCAGCACAAAACTTCAAGCAGATAGCTTATGCCACCTCGACCCCGATCTTAGGAAAGAGGTTCGCAATAGGGTAAATGGTTGGCAACCTGCTTTCGGTCAAACATCATCAGCATTGAAGCATTTGCGCAATCATGGCGTATCTATCGGAGACTTGTTCCTTTTCTTCGGCTGGTTCAGGGAAACCGAAATTGTAAACGACCAGCTTGTCTATAAAAAGGGTGCTCCTGACGTTCACGTCATCTATGGCTATATGCAGATTGGAAGTATTGTGGAAGAAGAATCGCAGATCCAACCGTGGCTGAAAGACCATCCCCACACTGGATATAATAAAGCTTGGGCTAATCACACGAACGCTATCTATTTGCCGACAAACCAACTTTCTTTCCTCCCTGATATGAAAGGTTGGGATGTGTTGAACTATCGTGAGAATCGGGTTCTTACCAAACCAGGCATGTCCCGATGCTATTGGAATTTGCCTGATTTTTTCAAGGATGTTGAAATCACATATCACCCTCACCCTTGGCAAAACGGCTGCTTCAAATCAGCAGGTAGAGGGCAGGAATTTGTAATGGATGCCACCCGCGAAATACTTGAATGGGCAAAACAAATCATAATATGATAAAACTGATTACCGATACCGCCCATTACTCAGAAGTCCTTGCTCTCGTTTCCAAGGTCAAGCGAAGCCTTTGGATTGGCACCGCCGACATCAAGGACCTTTATGTCAAGGTCGGCTCGCAAATGAAGCCCTTCCTTGCAGTCTTGGCTCAGCTCATCAAAAAAGGTGTCGAAGTCCGGCTCATCCATGCCAAAGAGCCAGGACCTGCCTTCCGCGAGGACTTCGACAAATACCCTGCTTTGTTCGATGGCCTTGAGCGAGTGTTGTGCCCAAGAGTCCATTTCAAGATGCTTGTCTTCGATGGCCAACTTGCCTACATCGGCAGCGCTAACCTCACTGGTGCAGGCATCGGTATGAAAGGAGAAGACACTCGTAACTTTGAAGCAGGTATCCTCACCGACGATCCCGAATTGGTTGAGCAAGCCATGAACCAATTTGACGATGTGTGGATTGGCCGGCATTGTAAAACATGTAAGCGAAGAGAATTCTGTTCTGACCCAATAGCTTAAAGTATTCCTTTTATGCCTCAATTCGGCACAGGCTTTCTTTTTTCTTCGCATGGTAAAATCTCTTGAGTCTTTGATCTATTCAACCAAGGTAATACTTCAGACGATGCAAAGCCTACGCATGGATTCTAAGAAAGGTTTATTATAATAATTCTAATTATATTGGTTAATTTGTTCTATATTTGCAGCTGCAAATGAACCATGATTGTTTTGATTATAGTTTTATATAACATCATATCATGGCAGGTAAAAAGAAACAAATTGAAATACCGCAGACAAGCACATCTTGTTTTGCGGGAATGAACAAAAAGGACTTGAGAGAGTGGAGTAAGTCCTATTACTCGAATGCTTTCATCGGCAAAAAAGTTAAAAACCTGGATTTGGGGATTGAAATATCATTTAAAAGGCTGGGAAGCAAGAAGTCGTCTTATGGAGCAGCGATGTATCCAAAAAAAGCAGCAGCAATCATGATTCTTGACAAGATGCTTGAACAAGCTGTTCATACTAACTGGGGAGAACGAAAAGAAAACGATCCAATCAATGTAATTGCATACTGCATTTTTAAATGTAAAATTTTGATTGACAATGAATTGTGTTTCTTTGCAGTCAATGTCCAAATCTGTAACGATGGGAGTTTTCATTATAGCCTCGATGAATGTCGCTTCAAATATAAAACGAGCCGGATTACCTCCGGCTCGCCATTATAAGTTCAACAGATTTTACCCTGCAAATAAAACTCACTGCAAATATACAACTTTTTTTGTTCATCGCTAGGTTTTGACCTACTTTTTTTACTTGTGCTATGATTTGGCACAGTCTTTTTGTATCTTTGTCCCGTCTAAACAAAATTGACAATGTCAAAGAATCAAATCAACAAATACGTCTGGCTGGTCGAGACACTATACAAAGCCAAGAAAATCACCTTGAAGGAAATCAATAGAAAATGGACGCAAACCGAGTTGAGCGAAGGGGAGGAGATTCCTCGCCGAACCTTCAACAACTGGAGAAATGCCGTTGAGGAGATGTTCGGTCTGGTGATTATGTGCGACAAGCACGATGGCGACCGTTACTACATTGAGAACCGTGATGATATGGATGAAGGCGGATTCCAACATTGGCTGCTTAGTACCATTTCGGTGAATAATACGTTGATTGAGAACAAATCCCTCAGCAATCGTATCTTACTCGAAAACATCCCATCTGGTCAGGATTATCTTGCCACCATCATGGAGGCGATGAAGCAAAGCAAAGTGCTTGACGTGACTTATAAAAGCTATTGGAGCGATCGTGAACATTCGTTCCCAATAGCGCCCTATTGCGTAAAGCTGTTCCGTCAGCGGTGGTATGTGGTTGGCAATAGCGTCTATGAAGACAAAATCCGCATCTACGCCTTGGATCGTTTCTTGGAGGTCAATCTCTCCGATGAAGCATTCAAATACCCGAAGAAGTTTAATCCTGAGAGCTATTTCAAGGAGTGTTTCGGGATTATCCATGACGATGATTATGCTCTGGAGACCGTAAAGCTTAAGGTTGACTCGGGTCAGGCCAATTACCTGCGTTCATTGCCAATGCATCATTCGCAAAAAGAAGTGGAACGCAACGATGAATACAGCATTTTCACCCTTTGTCTTCGTCCAACTTTCGATTTCCAACAAGAAATACTTTGGAATGGCGAGGCGGTGGAAGTCCTTGAACCTCTCTGGCTTCGCAGTGAAATCGCAGGCATAGCGAAACGCACCTGGAACAAGTATAAAGGCGTTAAACAATGAAAAACTTCGCTGCCATCGATTTCGAGACCGCTAACAACGAACGTACCAGCGTGTGCAGCGTGGGCGTGGTGATCGTGAGGGAAGGGGAGTTTGTGGATTCGTTCTACTCGCTCATCCAGCCGGAGCCGAACTATTACCTCTATTGGAATACGATGGTCCATGGCATCACACAAGCGGATACCGAAGATGCACCAGTGTTTCCATACGTATGGGAGAAGATTGAGCCGCTGATCGAAGGCCTGCCATTGGTGGCTCACAACAGCCCCTTCGACGAGGGTTGCCTCAAAGCCGTCATGCGCTGCTACCAAATGGATTATCCTGACTACCAGTTTTACTGCACCTGTCGGGCGTCAAGAAGGCATTTCGGGAAACAACTGCCCAATCACCAACTTCACACCGTTGCTGCCGCTTGTGGTTACGATCTTATCAATCATCATAACGCCTTGGCCGATGCCGAAGCCTGCGCTTGGATCGCGAGGGAGATTTTATAGTTTTCAACACTGCTATTTGATAAAAACACTTTTTGAGATGTTGCGCCATTCTCAAAAACTCCCTATTTTTGAAAATTGAAAACGGAGAATAGCTCTCAACTCTAACCTCCCAACTCTCAACTACTTATGTTTTTGATCTTCGATACTGAGACCACAGGTCTCCCGAAACAATATAACGCGCCGCTCACCGATTTCGACAACTGGCCGAGGTTGGTGCAACTGGCTTGGCAACTGCATGATGACAAAGGTCGGCTCATCGAGAATTACAACCTACTGGTGAAGCCTGAAGGATTCGTCATTCCCATCGATGCCAAGATGGTGCACGGCATCTCCACCGAACATGCCTTGAAGTACGGCCAGCCGCTACATGAGGTGCTCGACATCTTCCTGCAATCGGCTCAAAAAGCCAAGTACTTCGTGGGCCACAACATCGACTTCGACCTCTGCGTGGTAGGCTGCGAGTTCCTTCGTGACCGCAACGCAAACCCGCTGTTGGCTTGGCCTCGCGTGGATACCTGCACCGAGAAAACCGCTGAGTTCTGCAAGCTCCCCGGTGGCAAAGGCGGACGCTTCAAATTGCCTAAGCTGAACGAGTTCCACGAGATTTTGTTTGGCTCAAGATTCGACTCGGCACATAACGCCTCTGCCGACGTTCAGGCTACTGCCCGAGTGTTTCTGGAACTCATCCGCATTGGCGTTCTTGGTCGCAACGAGATGCCTGAATCGGAGCAGTTTTTCGAGGATTTCCGTGCGGCGAACCCCGATAAGATCCAACCTGCGGACATCGTGGTTACCAGCAACTTCGACGAAGAGGAACTGGCTGAAGAACAGCAAGAGGAGCAGCGTGAGGCAGGGAATTATGTGCCAGAACACTTCACCCATCTTCATGTCCACTCGCATTACTCCATCCTCGACGGCATGTCGAAAGTGCCGGATCTGGTGGACAAATGCCTCAAAAACGGGATGTATTCCATCGCTCTGACTGACCACGGTAACATGTTCGGCATTAAGGAGTTTGCCGATTATGTAGGGAAAGTCAACGGGAAAGTCAAAGATAAAATCAAGGAGCAGGAAGCCATCCTGAAGAAGGAAGAGGCTACCGAGGAAGAGAAACAACAAGTCCAAGAGGAGATCGAGAAGCTGAAAACGCAGTTCTTTAAGCCGATATACGGCATCGAGACCTATTGCGCTCCGGTGAGTATTGATAAGCGTGACGGCCGTCAGGATCGTGGTTGGCATCTCATTCTGTTGGCAAAGAATAAACAGGGATACCACAGCCTCTGCAAACTTAGCTCCATCGCCTACACGGATGGCTTCTACTATAATCCGCGTATCGACCATAGCCTGTTGGAGAAATATCATGAAGGCTTGATTTGCTGCTCAGCGTGCCTTGGTGGCGAATTGCCCCAGAAAATCCAAAATGGCGACATGGTGGGTGCCGGTCAAACGGTGATGTGGTTCAAGAATCTCTTTGGAGATGACTATTACATTGAGTTGCAACGCCATAAAACCGACAAGCCTGGCGGTGATACGCAAGTGTATGAACGTCAGAAAGAGGTGAATAAGGTGCTGATCGATTTGGCACGCAAGACCAATACCAAGATCATTGCCACCAACGACGTCCACTTCGTGGAAGAAGACCATGCTGAAGCCCATGACCGCCTCATTTGTCTCAGCACAGGCAAGGACCTCGACGATCCCACCCGTATGCATTACACCAAGCAGGAATGGCTGAAGACTCCTGCCGAGATGGGTGCCATCTTCAGCGATCTTCCGGAAGCGCTTGAAAACACCCAGGAGATCGTTGACAAGGTGGAGTCTTATAGCATCGACTCCGACCCGATCATGCCGGTGTTCCCCATCCCAAAGGACTTCGGTACCGAAGAGGAATACCGCCAGAAATTTACCGAGGAAGACCTCTTCAATGAGTTTACCCGCGATGAGCACGGCAACGTGATCATGAGTCAGGAAGATGCCGAGAAGAAGATCAAGAAACTGGGTGGCTATAACCGCCTATACCGTATCAAGTTAGAGGCCGACTATCTTGCCAAGTTGACTTGGGAAGGGGCCAAGATGCGCTATGGCGATCCGCTCACCGACGAACAAAAGGAGCGTATCATCTTCGAGCTTCATGTGATGAAGACCATGGGTTTCCCAGGCTACTTCCTTATCGTGAGCGACTATATCCGTGCCGCCCGTGAGGAGTTAGGCGTGTCAGTCGGTCCCGGCCGTGGCTCTGCGGCTGGCTCTGTGGTGGCTTATTGCTTGAAAATCACTGACCTCGACCCGTTGACCTACGACCTCCTGTTTGAGCGTTTCCTCAACCCCGACCGTATCTCACTGCCTGATATCGACGTGGACTTCGACGACGATGGCCGTGAACGAGTGCTCGACTGGGTAACAAAAAAATATGGAAAAGAGAAGGTGGCACACATCATCACATACGGCACCATGGCGGCCAAATCGGCTATCCAGGACGTGGGTCGTGTGCAGAAGGTACCGCTCTCGGAAGTGGCTCAGATCAAGAGCTTCATCCCTGACCGTGACTTCGACGAGGCAGCGGTGAAGGCCGTGGAAGGCGAGCTCCCGAAGAAGATGCCTAAGGTCAACCTGAAGAACTGCTACAAGTACGTCAAGCCGCTGAAGGACATGCTCGAGGGTAACGATCCTAACATCACGTCCATGTTGACTTATGCTCAGGAGCTTGAGGACACCAACCGACAGGTGGGTATCCACGCTTGCGGCGTCATTATCGGTGCCAAAGACCTTACTGAGGTGGCTCCCGTGGCTACCGTGGAGGATCGCGAGACCAAGGAACGTGTGGTGGTGACCCAATACGACGGCCATGTGATTGAGACCGTGGGCCTCATCAAGATGGACTTCTTGGGGCTGAAGACGTTGACTTTGATCAAGGATGCCTTGAAGAATATTAAGAAGACCCGAGGCATCGACATCGATATTGACCATATCCCGATTGACGATCCAGAGACCTACGCTTTGTATTCCGCGGGCAATACCATCGGAACGTTCCAGTTCGAATCACCCGGCATGCAGAAATACCTTCGTGAGCTGCAGCCTTCAGTGATCGGCGACATCATCGCTATGAACGCCCTCTACCGTCCAGGCCCGATGGATAACATCCCAGACTTCATTGCCCGTAAGCAAGGCAGGCAGGAGATCAGCTACGACTTCGACTGCATGGAGAAGTACCTGAAGGATACTTATGGCATCTGCGTGTATCAGGAGCAGGTGATGTTGCTCTCACGTGAGCTGGCCAATTTCACCCGTGGTGAGTCCGACACCCTTCGTAAGGCTATGGGTAAGAAGCAGCTGGCTAAGATGGAAGAGCTTTACGGCAAGTTCATGAAACAAGGCGTGGAGAAACTGACCAAGACGGAGAACCTGCCTGAGGACGAGGTAAAGAAACGCCTGGAGAAGATATGGGAAGAGTGGAAGAAGTTCGCTTCGTATGCCTTCAACAAGTCACATGCCGCTTGCTATTCATGGGTGTCATATCAAACGGCCTATTTGAAAGCCCATTATCCCGCCGAGTTCATGGCGGCGGTGCTCAACAACGAATTGGGCGACATCAAGAAGGTGACCTTTATGATGGAGGAGTGCAAGCGCATGAAGATAGAGGTGCTTGGTCCCGATGTCAACGAATCGGAATACGAGTTCTCCGTCAACGATAAAGGCCAGATCCGCTTCGGCATGGGCGGCATCCGCAACGTGGGTGAGGCGGCTATCTCAGGCATCATCGATGAGCGCACCAATGGCGGCAAGTTCAAGGATTTCACCGACTTCCTGTTGCGTTGCGCCGATAAGGGCTTGAACCGTCGTGCTTTGGAAAGCATGGATACAGCGGGTTGCTTCGACTCGTTCCCCGGCTTCCATCGTGCCATGTTGTTCTATGTGCCAATGAACGACTCGGTGCCATTCAGCGAAAGAGCGCTTCGCATGGTGGCTTCTTATAATGAACGGAAGAACTCATCCCAGATGGACCTCTTCGGCATGGGTGGCGGTAGCTCAACCGAGACACTTACGCTGCCATTCCCAGAATGTGAGCGCTGGTCGAAATTGAAGGAACTACAAATGGAGCTCGAGAGCATCGGCTTCTACATCAGCTCGCATCCCATGGATTCATTCAAGATACAGCTTAAGTTCTTTACCAATACCACGGTTGAGGCCATGAAGGCTGCCATGGGCAATCCCGAGAAGTACGACCGTTTCAATGTGCGGCTTGGCGGTCAGATCACCAAGGTCGAGCATCTGGTCTCGAAGAAAGACACGCCTTACGGGAAATTCACCATCGAAGACAAGACAGGAGCTTTCACGTTTAGCCTTTTCAAGGAGAACTACCTGAATTATAGAAATCTGCTTGTGGAAGGCCAGTTTGTGCTCCTGATGGGAACCCTTGCGAAGTCGTATTGGAAACAAGGGCAGGAGCAGGATGCGGTGCCGAAGGATTTAGAGTTCCGCATCTCCGAAGTACGGCTCCTTGACTCGCTTTTGGAGAACACTGGAAAGAAAATCCTGTTCAAACTCGATGTGGCTCAGATGAACTCCGAGGCTATTGACGACTTCATTAAAATCGTGAAGGAACATCCTGGCAAGCAGTCGTTTAGCGTGCAGATCTTCGACTCCAATATGAAGCTCTCATGTAACATGACGCCTTTCACCGGCGGTGTGGCCGCACACGAGATTTTGCCTATCGTGGATGCGTTGCCGTATGCTGATTTTGATTTGAAATAGTTATGAAACATAAAATCCTTTTCGTCTGTCACGGCAACATCTGCCGGAGCCCCATGGCGGAGTTCGTGATGAAATATTTGGTGAAAGAGGCTGGTTTGGAAGACCAGTTTGAAATCGCTTCAGCGGCGACTTCCACTGAGGAGATTGGCAACCCTGTTTATCCGCCAGCGCGACGCAAATTGGAAGAGCATGGCATCAGCTGCGAGGGCAAAAGAGCTCGGGTGATCACAAGGGATGATTACCATTATTATGACCAAATTGTTGTCATGGACAGCGAAAACATTCAAAGTTTGAGATGGTTGTTCGGGAAAGATAAAGATCGTAAGGTTAAGCTTTTGATGGATTATACTGATCGTCCTGGCGAAGTGGCCGACCCATGGTATACGGGAGATTTCGAAGCCACCTGGCAGGATGTGTCGGAAGGATGCAATTCATTGTTAAACACATATAAATAGACTCTAAAACACTATCAAATGAAACGAAAACTCCTTCTTCTTGTTTTGACTATCGCCTTGGGCTTTCAGTCGGCCTGGGCCTGTACCAATTTGATTGTTGGTAAGAAAGCATCTGCCGACGGCAGTGTCATGTGTACGTATAACTGCGATGGATTCGGCTTTTCAGGATCCTTATTCTATAGTCCGGCGGGAAGGCATGCCGAGGGTGAGCTCATCGCTATCCACGGTTGGGGTCCATCGCACGAAGGACAATTCGTCAAGCAAGTACCTTATACTTATAATGTGGTGGGCTTGATGAACGAGCGTCAAGTGACTATCGTGGAGACCACTTTCGACGGACGACTGATACTGGTCAACAACGAGGGCTTACTCGATTATTTCAGCCTGATGCGATTGGCGTTGCAACGCTCGGCAACTGCCCGCGAAGCCATCAAGTGTATGGCTGAGTTGGTGGAGGAATACGGCTACAACAGCAGCGGCGAGACCCTGACTGTCTGTGATCCTAACGAAGCTTGGATCATGGAAATCATCGGCAAAGGGCCGGGAAACAAAGGTGCCGTTTGGGTGGCTTTACGAATTCCGGATGACTGCATCTGCGCTCACGCTAACCTGAGCCGTATTAGGCAGTTTCCGCAAGAAAAGGGGAGGAGCGTCAATAGCAAGCAACTTAATAAGATCAACAAACCCGAAGTGGAGTGTGTCTACGCTTACGACGTCATTTCCTTCGCTCGTGAAATGGGCTTTTTCAACGGCAAAGATCAAGATTTTTCGTTCCGTGACGCCTATTGCCCCATTGACTTTGAGAATGTGCGTTACGCCGATGCCCGTGTGTGGAGCTTCTTCCGCCATCATTACAGCCATGAGGAGATGGATAAATACCTGCCTTATATCAATGGCGACTTTGAGCAATACGATCACCTGCCATTGTGGATCAAGCCTGATAAACCGCTTACAATGAGAGATCTGCAGAATGACATGCGTGATCATTTTGAAGGCACCGCCCTTGATATGACCGCTGATATGACCGCGGGTCCTTGGGGAATGCCTATCCGTCCGTTACCCATGCATTTCAAGGACAGCGACAGCATCCCATATTTCCGTGAACGCCCCATCGCTACCCAGCAAAGCGGCTTCACGATGACCTGCCAGATGCGTTCATGGCTGCCCGACGATGTGGGCGGCGTCACCTGGTTCAACTGCGACGATGCCAACATGGTGGCTTACGTGCCGCTTTATTGCTGCATCACTCAGATGCCTGACGCTTTCAGGCCTGAGAACAACCCTCGCAACGAGTTCAGCGATCAATCTGCTTTCTGGATGAACAATTGGGTGGCCAACATGGTTTATCCTCGCTATTCGATGATGATTGGCGACCTGCGCAAGGCTCAAAATGAGTTGGAGGACTATTACTTCGCCGATCAAGACCAGGTGCTCGATGCCATCAAGGACATGATGCCCGTCGATCGCCAGAGTTACCTCAATAAGAAAAGCATCGCCTACACCGAAAAGATGATGCAACGCTGGGACAAGCTAGCAAAATACCTCATTGTGAAATACAACGATCAGGTCGAGAAACGCACCGACGAGAACGGGCAATTGACCCGCTGGGGCTATAATACGCCTGGCTATGACCAGCAGTTTATCGATGCTATTGGCAAGTCCACCGGCGACCGCTATCGCTTGAAGGAAGTGATTGATAGGAGGGAGCGGTAAGGAATCTTCCCTAAAGGGGTGTTTTTTTGAAAAAATGCTTATCTTTGCAATTCAAATTTTGAAAACGAATTTAATTTATAATCATCTAAATTGACTTAAAAATGGCTGTAATTCAAATGACTGACGACCGTTTCGAAGAAGTCGTCCTGAAATCAGAACTTCCCGTGATGGTGGACTTTGGCGCTACCTGGTGTGGCCCTTGCAAGAAGGTGGAACCTATCGTTGATGAGATCTCCGAGGAATATGCCGGCAAGATGATCGCTGTGAAGTGCGACGTTGAGGAATGCCCTGACACCGCTGCCAAGTTCGGTATCATGAACATCCCAACCGTGATTTATTTCAAAGGTGGCCAGCCCGTTGACAAAAACGTTGGCGCAGCCCCCAAGAAGGTTTTCGTTGAAAAGCTTGAAAAGCTTTTCTAACGTCATTGCGAGGAGCGATAGCGACGAAGCAATCCACTCAGAGTCAAAATGGTCTATGTGGATTGCTTCGCTTCGCTCGCAATGACGCAGCGTGTCGTTAAATGGACTTTAGCATTGATCGGAATCGGCTTGCCCAGTACGGGAGCCTTGAGTTTTTAGCGCGACAGATTGTGGAGGGCTTCATCACAGGCCTCCACAAGAGTCCGTTTCATGGTTTCTCGGTGGAGTTTGCAGAGCATCGGCTCTACAACACGGGCGAGCCGATTCGTCATATCGACTGGAAGCTTTACGGCCGTACCGAAAAGCTCTTCGTGAAACGCTACGAGGAGGAGACCAACCTTCGCTGCCAGCTGGTCATCGACAAGAGTTCCAGCATGTGTTTCCCGGTGCGGAACAAGATCGATTTTGAACATCCCAACAAATTGTTTTTCAGTGTGTATGCCGCGGCTTCGTTGATTGAGTTGATGCGCCGTCAACGCGATGCCGTTGGCTTGGATCTGTTCGACGAGACCATTGCGTTTCACGAGCCAGCCAAGATGTCGGCAGTTCACAATAAGCTTATTTATAGCGAGCTGGAGAAGCTGATTGACAATTACGACAAAGACCAAAAGAAGACCACTTCAACCGTCCAGTGCCTGCATCAGATTGCCGAGATGACCCACAAGCGTAGCCTGGTGGTGATTTTCACCGATATGCTTGACAACCTCGAAGACCACAACAAACTCTTTGAGGCGCTGGAACACCTGAAATACAACAAACACGAGGTTATTCTGTTTCACGTCTATGACGGACAGCTGGAGCAGAACCTCGATTTCGAGAACCGCCCGTATCGTTTTGTCGATTTGGAGACGGGCGAAACCCTTAAGCTGAATCCTGTGGAGGTGCAGGAGCGCTACCGTCAGCTGATGGCTGAGCGCAAGGACGACATCCTGAAGCACTGCTACCAATACCAAATCGACTACGTCGAAGCCGACATCAACAAGGACTACAATCAGATCCTTACGAGCTACCTGATCAAGCGCTCGAGGCTGTATTGACTTGCACTTATTTAAATAAAGTGCAGTGGTAAAGAAAAAAAGCCTATCTTTGCCGCCGAATTTGAAAACGAGATTTATTATTTTATGACAAAAGCATTGAAAATCGTGGTGCTTGCCAAGCAAGTGCCCGATACAAGAAATGTGGGTAAAGACGCCATGACGCCTGAAGGCACCGTGAATCGCGCCGCCCTGCCCGCTATCTTTAACCCTGAGGACCTTAACGCCCTCGAACAGGCGCTTCGTCTGAAGGAACAAAACCCCGGCAGCACCGTCGGTCTGCTTACCATGGGACCTCCGCGCGCCGGTGAAATCATCCGTCAAGGCCTCTTCCGTGGCGCCGACACTGGTTGGCTGCTCACTGACAGACTTTTTGCAGGTGCCGATACCTTAGCTACCTCATACGCATTGGCCACCGCCATCAAGAAGATCGGTGATGTGGATATCGTCATAGGAGGCCGTCAGGCTATCGATGGTGACACTGCCCAAGTGGGTCCACAAGTGGCTCAGAAATTAGGCCTCAACCAAGTGACCTACGCTGAGGAAATCCTCAAGATCGAAAACAATATCGCCACCATCCGTCGTCATATTGATGGGGGAGTGGAGACCGTGGAAGTGCCGCTGCCTTGCGTGATTACCGTGAACGGTAGCGCAGCACCTTGCCGTCCTTGCAACGCCAAGTTGGTGATGAAATACAAGTACGCCATGTGCCCACTGGAAGTGGATGTGAATACTGAAGCCGGAAGACGGAATTCAGAATTGAGCGCTGAGCGTCCTTACCTGAAGCTGAACCAGTGGAGCGTAGCCGACGTGGATGGCGACCCAGAACAGTGTGGTCTCTCAGGAAGTCCCACCAAGGTGAAGACCGTGCAAAACATCGTGTTCCAGGCCAAGGAGAGCAAAACCCTCACTGCTACCGACGCCGATGTGGAAGGCTTGATTAAAGAATTGTTGGACGAAAAGATTATCGGATAACCATGAACAACGTATTCGTATATATCGAGACCGAAGGCACACAGGTGGCCGAAGTCTCACAGGAGTTGCTCACCAAAGGGCGTAAACTGGCTGACCAGCTGGGCGTGGAACTGCACGCTGTTGTGGCTGGCACAGGCATCAAGGGCAAGGTGGAAGACCAGATCCTGCCTTACGGCGTGGATAAGCTGTTCGCTTTCGACGGCGAAGGCCTGTTCCCCTACACCTCAGCACCGCATACCGATATCCTCGTCAACCTCTTCAAAGAAGAACAACCGCAGATCTGCTTGATGGGCGCTACCGTCATCGGTCGTGACCTTGGCCCACGCGTCAGCTCTTCACTGACCAGCGGCCTCACCGCCGACTGCACCCAACTCGAAATAGGTGACTTCGACGATATCAAGACCAAGAAGCATTACGACAACCTGCTGTATCAAATCCGTCCTGCTTTCGGCGGCAACATCGTGGCGACCATCGTCAACCCCGAGCATCGTCCACAGATGGCTACCGTCCGCTCAGGTGTGATGCAGAAGGCTATCTATGAAGGCAAAGCCAAGAACGAGGTTGTTTATCCTGAAGTGAGCAAATACGTGTCACCAGAGGCTTTCGTTGTAAAGGTTCTCGACCACCATGTTGAGGCTGCCAAGCACAACCTGAAAGGCTCACCCATCGTGGTGGCTGGTGGCTACGGCATGGGTTCCAAGGAAGGCTTCGACATGCTGTTTGAACTCGCCAAGGTGCTTCACGGCGAAGTCGGTGCTTCACGTGCCGCCGTCGACGCTGGCTTCTGCGATAGCGATCGCCAGATTGGCCAGACAGGCGTCACCGTACACCCGAAGGTGTACATCGCCTGCGGCATCAGCGGTCAGATCCAGCACATCGCTGGTATGCAGGACTCCAAGATCATCATCTCGGTGAATAGCGATCCCGACGCTCCAATCAACAAAATCGCTGATTATGTGATTGTTGGCACCGTCGAGGAAGTCGTTCCGAAACTGATTAAGTATTACAAACAAAACTCGAAGTAATCATGGCAAACTATTATAACGACAATCCGAACCTCGATTTCTATCTCGATCACCCGCTGATGAAGCGCATCGTCGAGCTGAAGGAACGCAATTTCGCTGACAAGGACACCTACGCTGATGCTCCCGTCGATTACGAAGACGCAATGGAGAACTACCGCCGCGTGTTGGACATCACTGGTGACATCACAGGTAATATCATAGAGCCTAACTCCGAATCCGTCGACCTTGAAGGTCCGCACTTGGAGAACGGTCGCATGATTTATGCCAGCAAGACCAAGGAAAACCTCGACGCCTGCACTAAGGGTGGGCTTTGGGGTGTCTCCATGCCTCGCCGTTACGGCGGATTGAACCTGCCCATCACCGTGTTCAGCATGCTGAGCGAGATGGTTGCCTCCGCTGATGCCGGTTTCCAGAACATCTGGTCCCTGCAGTCCTGCATCGACACCTTATATGAATTCGGCAACGAGGAGCAGCGCATGAAATACATCCCGCGCGTTTGCGCTGGCGAGACCATGTCCATGGACCTCACCGAGCCCGATGCCGGTTCCGACCTGCAGAGCGTCATGCTGAAAGCCACCTATTCCGAGAAGGATGGTTGCTGGCTTTTGAATGGCGTGAAGCGTTTCATCACCAATGGTGACTCTGACATTCACCTGGTATTGGCTCGTTCCGAAGAAGGTACCAAAGACGGTCGTGGCCTGTCCATGTTTATCTACGACAAGCGTCAAGGCGGCGTCAATGTGCGTCACATCGAGCATAAACTCGGTATCCACGGTTCTCCTACATGCGAGTTGACCTATAAGAACGCCAAGGCTGAGCTCTGCGGTGAGACCCGCATGGGCTTGATCCGTTATGTCATGGCCCTGATGAACAGCGCCCGCTTAGGCATCGCTGCTCAGTCTGTTGGTCTTGGTCAAGAGGCTTACAACGAGGCTTTGAGATACGCTGGCGAGCGTCAGCAGTTCCACAAGAGAATCATTGAATTCCCGGCAGTTTACGACATGCTTTCACGCATGAAAGCCAAGATCGACGCTGGTCGTTCCTTGCTTTACATGACTGCCCGTTATGTGGACATTTACAAGTGCTTGGAAGACATCCAGCGTGAGCGTCCTTTGACACCAGAAGAGCGTGCTGAATGCAAGAAATACTCACGTCTCGCTGATGCTTTCACTCCTTTGGCCAAGGGCATGAACTCCGAGTATGCCAACCAGAACGCTTACGATGCCATCAGCATCCATGGCGGTTCAGGCTTCATCATGGAGTACAAGTGCCAGCGTCTCTACCGTGACGCTCGTATCTTCTCCATCTACGAAGGCACAACGCAGTTGCAGGTTGTGGCTGCCATCCGTTATATCACCAATGGCACCTACCTCGCCATCATGAAGGAAATGCTTGAGAACCAAGTTTCTGAGGAATTGAAGCCTTTGCAGAACACGGTACGTACCCTCGTGGAACTCTATGAACAGAGCATCAACTACGTGAAGGGCGCCAACAACCAGGAGGTTCAGGACTTCTTGGCTCGCCGTCTCTACGACATGACTGGCGACATCATGATGTCGTTGCTCATTCTGGATGACGCAACCCGCGCTCCGCATCTCTTCTCACGTTCAGCTAACGTCTACGTCCACGCTGCCGAGGAAGACGTCATCGGCAAGAGCGTCTACGTCAAGAACTTCATTGAAGAGGACTTGGTGAATTTTAGGGCTAAGGCACAGGAAGTAGCAGAATAAGCTTATGAACACTTCTCCGAAACCCTCCAAGTTGACTTTAGTTTGTGCGATGCACTATGCCAAGTTGGTGCTTCGCTCGGCTATATTTGTCACTTTGCTGGTGCTATACATTTTGTATAGGACGCGAGGGGGAGAGGACATTGAAAGTGTTCTGGATAGCCGTCCGATGATTCTTTTAGTCGTTTGGACGGTGTTCGTCGTGGAAATGGTGCTGAGGTTCTTCCCGTCGAGATTGGAGAGTCCAGGTTGTCAAAAACAATTTGGGCAAAACTATGTCAAAACGGGCAGGACTGAAATCAAAATCGAGGACAACAACGCTGTCTTTTTGGTCGCTTTGTTGTGGATTTCATTCAATCTCGTTTTTGGTGCTCTTCACATGGCAGGCATTTTTGATGATGGCATCATGATCCTGTTGTGCTCACTCTATTCGGTGTGCGACATCATCTGCATCTTGTTTTTCTGTCCATTCCAAACATGGTTCTTGAAAAACAAATGTTGTTCTACCTGTCGCATCTACAACTGGGATTATGCCATGATGTTCACGCCACTGTTCTTTATCGAGAAATCCTATACATGGAGTCTGTTGGCATTGTCGATAGCCCTGTTGGTTCGCTGGGAGATTTCTTTTTTCAGACATCCTGAGCGCTTTTCGGAGAACACCAACGGCTATCTTGGATGCCAGAACTGTTCGGAGAAGCTTTGTGTACACAAGAAGCAACTGAATAGGTTATGGAAGGACTTCGCCGATTCCGCAAAGAAACGGAACAAGAAGTTGGGATTCTAACAGGTATTTCACCTAACATTAACGCAGCTCTTTTGGGGCTGCGTTTTTTTATTTATCTTTGCTAACCAAACTTTATTGCTATGGAAAACGAACTTAAAAAAATCTACTCAGGCTCAGTCGTTAATGCTGAATTCATTGGAAGTGTTCTTGAACAGAACGATATCCAGTTTCTTATTCGTAATTATCAGGAAGAAAGCCTCGTGGCCGGTTGGGCCGCTGGTACGATCAAAGGCGACGCCTCGGTGTTCGTCTTTGACATGGATTATGAACGTGCCATGTTACTTTTGGATGAGATTGACGAATCGGAAATTGAGGAGGAAGAATAACAACAATAGTAAATCCCACTTCCATGAAAACTAAAGCCTTTCTTATCGTATTTGCTTGGCTGATGGCTGGGACGGCCTTTGGGCAGCACGTGATCACGTATCAGTCGTACATGCAGGGGTCTGACAGCCATGATACTACTTTTACGCAAGTCCTCGAAAATAGGGGACAGCTGAAGATTGTTTCGCTGAACAACGAGGTGAAGCATCCCATTCCGGGTTATGCCGAGACCGTCACGTGTGTGGACTACGGCATGGATTCAGTGTTCAGCCTGCTGCAATATCCCGATGGACGTTACTATAGCGCTTATCCGCTGAGCGACAATGACGTGGTTTTCAGTAGGGAAGGGGAAGAGAAAGTCCTCGGTTACCCTTGCACGAAATACAAAACCAGCATCAACTCGAACACCATCGAGGTTTGGATGACCGAGAAGTCAGGTTTCAATGCTACACCCATGCCGCAGTTGGGCCGCTTGGAAGGCGTGATGGTGCGATGCATGAGAAATGGATCATACGTCACTGATTTGAAGATGGTGAAGAAAGACAGGTCCATTAAGGAGCTGATCCCTGCCGACAAAGGCCAACGCATGACTTCCCGTGAGTTGAGCCAACTGCGGAAAGATAAACTCGTCATGCGCATCCCTATCTTTGAAGACGCACAGATTCATTTCGCTGAATATGAACCGCAGACTGGCGACATCCCCTTCGACACTACGATTCATTGTAGCCACGGCACCGTGATCATCAAACGGATGAATCTGCCCCAGTTGCCAGAGCATTACCAGCTCTTTGCTGAGATCCATCAACGTTCCAATGGCGATGCATACGACCGCTCGGCCTCCGTCTTCGTCATCCCGACGGAGAAGGCCAAAAGCTTCGGCGATGGTCTCATAAAAGGAGTGGAGTCTTTACCTGTGTTTAAGGGTAAGGATGGCAAGGAATATCAAGGCATCAAAGCTGAAAACGACTATCTGCCGCCGGTGGAATTGGTGCGTTTCTTCACTTCGTTCGGTGCGGGATTTTTTAACGAGAAGGTGAAGATTGACGGCTTGGAGTGGACTGATGAGAACTATTACAAACAGGAAGTCAGTGAACTGAGGGATCGTCTGCAAGGCGATGTGCTCATTGGCGCTTTCATTGGCAATTACGATAGGGGAGGACATAAGCTTTCCCTTGATTTAGTGGCCTATCCCGATGATTACGAATGGAGTGAGGAGCCATGTCATCAACACTCCATCCCGCTTTTCAATACCTGCAACGTGATGGAGATGTCGGGGCAGAACTACGGCCGCTTATTCGCTACTGATAGTCTGGAGGTCGCTTTTGAATTGCCTGAAGGTGCCACTAAAGTCCGTCTGCGTTACCTCAGCACGGGCCACGGCGGATGGGGTGGAGGCGATGAGTTCAACCCTAAGGAGAATGCCATTTACATTGATGGAGAGAAGCGTTTCACCCATACACCTTGGCGATGCGATTGCGCTACTTTCCGCGACCAGAACCCCGTTTCAGGCAACTTCTGGAATGGTGTCTCTTCGTCAGATTACTCACGCTCCGGCTGGTGTCCAGGCACTGCTACCAATCCCGTTTATTTCGATCTCAACGACCTGAAACCTGGTAAACATACGATCCGTATCGCAATCCCACAAGGGAAGGACGAAGGCGGCAGTTTCAGCCATTGGATGGTCTCAGGGGCGCTTTTGTATGAAATCTCCGCTGCGTCGCGGTCGTTTTAAATCTTCAGCTTTAGCGAGATTTCCGTTAGGATGTCAGAGTGCTTGTAGTTTTCAGAAGGAACTTCGCTTCTATATTCATAGGTGAACGACAGATCTAAAAACAACTTTTTGGTGAGTTGTGTTTCTAATCTGGTCTTGCTATTAATGATAAAGTCGCTGAAATTAAGCACTGATGGCTGAAAAAAGGTCTGGTGATGCAGCGTCAGGTTGTTAGCAATCTTCTGCCTGAACTTCGGACGTATTGAGATGCGGTAGTTGTTATTGGGTAGATGCGTTTCGTCGGTGAAGTCAGTCCAATCGTAAACTACAGCCGCACTGATGGAATAGTCATAGACATCAGGCTTGGTGAACAGCCTGAATTTTAATCCTAAAAGGCCACTTACTTTGAAGTCGTAACCTTTGAATTTGTTGGTGAGCATCTCACACGCTAAAAAAGGGGAGTATTTCCCGTATTGGAACAAATCCATTTTTATGCTGCCGTTGATCTCGAAATTGTTTGTTTCCCACTTTTTTCCCCCAGCATGCTCATCGATGAGGGCGCTAAAGATCAACTTGTAGCGGAAATCAAGCGCAATGATGCTGTCGTTGCGCTTTAAGGTCGCGTCATTGCTGATGTTGCAGTTGTTGACGTTACCCGTGTTGGCTGAAGCTCCCAAGCCGAAGTCGAACTTCCACTTGTTCTCCTGGGCGTTCACTTGTGTCAAGCTGAAAGCCAGCAGTAAAAACAGGAATAATCTGAGTCTTTTCATGTGTTGTTATTCGATGGTTCAAAAGTACGATATTTTTTTAAAAAGCCATGAAATCTGATTTTATTGTTATATTTGCCACCTCTTATTACTAAAAGAAGAAACAATGAAAAAGCTATCTTTACTTTTTGGCCTGATGGCCATGACGGTTCTCGGATTGAATGCCGGTCCTGTTGATCAGCAGAAGGCCCAACAACTGGGAACACGCTTTATGAAAACTACCGCAGTTAACGAGCGGACGGCCGACATTCAGCTGAATCCTGTTTTTGCGGCTGTAGATTCTGAACGTGGTAGCGTCGACTACTACGTGTTCAACGTCAAAGGCGGAAACGGTTTCGTGATCGTCGCCGGTGACGACCGTGTGAAACCTATTTTGGCCTATTCCACCAAGGGCTCGTTTGACCCGCAGGATGTGGCTGAAGGCTTCGAGTTTACACTGAATAGCTTCCGTGAGGAGATTCAGTATGTACGTGAACAAAATATGGCTGCAACGCCTGATATCGTTGCTGAATGGCGCTCGGTTTCCGAGACTGGCAATCTCCGCTCTGGCCGTACTGCCCGCGCTGTGGTTGGCCCGCTGTGTCAAACGATATGGCACCAGAATTACCCCTACAACAGCCAATGCCCTGAAGACGAATTAGGTCATGGCGGTCACGTTTATGCAGGCTGCGTTGCCACTGCCATGGGACAGGTGATGAAATTCTGGGATAATCCTACACGTGGCACAGGTTCTCATACCTATTATCCTGATGGTTATCCCCAACAGACCGCTAACTTCGGCGAAACTGACTATCACTTTGAGCTGATGCCATTGGCCATTGACTCGACGAGCACCGAAGAGGAGATCTTCTATATTGCCCAGTTCCTGCATCACTGCGGCATTTCCGTGGAAATGATGTATGGTAACAATGGTAGCGGAGCCTATTCCGGTGATGTCCCACCTGCGCTGCAAAACTATTTTGGCTTTACTACACAAGAGTATGAGACCCTAGGCTATTGGGGATTTTATTTCTATACCATTGAACAATGGATACAGATGCTGAAAGACGGAGGCCTCGACGAGAACATGCCTTTGTATTATAGTGGTTCCGATGACAACGGCGCTGGCGGTCATGCCTTTGTGTGCGATGGTTACGATGAGAACGACTATTTCCACTTCAACTGGGGCTGGAGTGGTAAGGACGATGCCTGGTGCCCCATTGGTGCCCTTAACACCACCAAATATGCTTTCAACGAAATGAACAGTTTCATCGGTCATATCAAACCAGCTTCATCAGACTATTCCCTGAGAGCCGACAGCGTGTCCAATTTCATGGTGCACGAGAACGCTACAATGGATGGCGTTTCGCTCAATTGGATCAATCCCTCTACGGATTTGAATGGCGATGCCCTGACCGAGATTGAATCCATCACCATCCGTCGCAACAACGAAGTAATCGCTGTTTTGACCGATGTGGAAGTGGGTGATTACATGGGCTATACCGACGAAGGTCTCGAGCCGGGTCTGTACAAGTATGCCATCTATGTGACCAACGCTTATGGCATCAGCCGCAACGTGTATCGTAGCATCTTGATCGGCGAAAAGTGCAAGATCTTCTTTGAACTCCATGATGCTGGCGGTGACGGCTGGAAAGGCGCTTCCATCAGCGTGACCGACGAAAATGGCCAACGTATCGCAGTCATCACCATGACTGAAGGAACGGAATTAATACTGCAAGAATTTCTATTGCGCCAAAACCTCAACTTCATCTGGAACCAGGGCTGGTATCACACCAACGAGCAATACGACACCGATTACGAATGCTCATTCACCATCTATGATGGCGATGGCAACGAGCTCTATACTTCAGAAGATTTGGAAGGCGGTGTCTTCATGTCTTATAACAACGATTGCGAGACCACTCCTCATGTCGCCGTTATCGAGCACAAGGAGGACACCCGCGTCTATCCCAATCCGACCTCAGGTCTGATTAACATCGAAGGTCGTGGCGAGATGACCATCACGGTTACTAATATCCTTGGCCAAAAGTTGATCGAGACTGTGGCTGAAGGCAGCACTTCAGTAGATTTGAGCCGTTTCGGCCAAGGCGTGTATATGCTGAATATCGAGACCATAAATGGTACGACCATCCAGAAGTTGAGCGTCACCAAGTGATTATAGCCTGACGGCTTTCTGATACAAAGTGCATCTATCTGTTGTGATCTTCAGCAGATAGATGCCTTTTTTTAGGCCCTTGAGTTGATAGGTGTTTCCTTCAATCCAAACCTTTTGGATCAACTTTCCGTCGACGGAATAGACCTCGATTTGTCTCATTGCATCACAATTGATGGTGAAGTCGTCGTTTGAGGGATTGGGAAACACGTTGACTTGGCTCTCGTTGCTCTCGGAGGTGCCTTCATAGCCTACGGCATTGACGGCAGCCAAAGCGTCGATGCGGCCCGATCCGAAGTCGTTGCTCTTGTGGGTGGACAAAGGCACAGCCGTTCTCTCCAGGATCTCGTCGATCTGGTCAGGGGTTAACTCGGGGTTCTTGGAGAGCATCAACGCTATCGTGCCTGCTACGCAGGGCGTTGCCATCGAGGTGCCGCTTTTGAGGCAATAACCGTTGGTGGTGTTGTAATCCAACGACTTGACATTCACGCCGGGAGCGCAGACGTCGGGACGGATAAGGCCAATGGTGGTAGAACTACCGCTGGAGTAGGGGTAATCGTTGTACTGTGCTACGTCGGTCCATAACGAGGGACCTTCCGAGGAGGTCGGTGAAAGGGCGTCGTTGAAATCGACAGCGCCAACGCAAATGACACAACTGGTACCTCCGGGGTTGACCAGCTGGTCTTCATGCAGATGGGGTGGAGGGCAGTCGCCAGGCGACCAGATATTATATGGTACTGGAGCCAACATCTGTATCTGACGTGAGTTGCCGGCGCACACTGCAGCTACCACGCCAGCAGCCAAGGTGTTATCACAGGCTTGTCGCGCCATCAGCTTGACGCTGGCGTTTGGCAGCGGTTGCCCGAGGGACATATTTAGCACGTCGGCGCCATGTTCAACGGCAAACTGCATCGCCTCGACCCACATGGTGGGCTCGGTGAGGTTGTCTTCGCCATGGAAAACCTTCAAGACCATGATTTCAGCATCGGGAGCGACGCCGGTCTGCGTGCCTGAAAAGCCAGTCCCCACTATGGTTCCGGCTACATGGGTGCCGTGGCCCTGTGTGTCTGACGGATCGTTGTCATGTGAATAGAAGTCGTAGCCATGGTTGGGGTATTCCGAACCTCCATCCCAAAGACGGCCCTGTAAGTCAGCATGGTCGAGACGAGCGCCTGTGTCGATGAGACCGACAAGCACGCCTTGCCCTCTATAGCCTTGTTCCCAAACTATATTGGCATTCACTTTCAGCAGGTTTTCCGCAATCTCGCGGCCATCGCCTCGGGCGGCGGGGGAGGTGGGCTCGTCGAAAAGGTAAGGTGTTGGCTCACAAGTGTAAATGGTCATGATGTCGAGACGATCCTGAAGGCTAATAAGAGCTTCTTGAGTGGCGTAGCAACTAATGGAGTTGACGATCCACAAAGGACGAATCTCCGATACGAGGCCGTTTTGCTCCATCTCATTAAGCAATGCTATCAAGTCCTGTTGCGACGCTTCTGCTTGGCTTTTCAAGGTTTTGACGACATAGTCGCGTCGTGCCGCTTTGCTGGGCAGCCAGCTGGCATCTCGGCTTAAGGCTACGGGGTCGGATTGTTCCTTTAGTATGATATTGATCTTGGTTTTTGGAGCTGGATCCGCGAATCCCAAATTGCAAAATAATACCATCAATACTGCAATTATTAAGTTTTTCTTCATAACTTATAACTTTTATCTATTATCTATTATCTTTCACCTCTCATCTTCCCTTGCCAAGTGTCACGCTCTTCCATCCTCTTCTCGATGCGGCTTAAGACCTCGTCGTAACGCAACTTCATCCAAGGTTCGGAGACGAGATAACGTGGAGGCACCTCGCCAGCAAAACGCTCAATAACCAACTCGGGATTGAGTCGCTCGGCAAAGTCGATGACGAAGTCGATATACTCGTCTAACTCAAACAAATGAAAGGCTTCAGGATGCTGCTGAAATTCTTCGGCCATCTTGGTGCCTTTGAAGATCTGTAGCTGGTGGAACTTGACCGTGGTCAAAGGCAATTGTGAAATGACATTGGCAGCGTCGAGCATCATGGCTTTGGTCTCGCCGGGGAGCCCGAAGATGAAGTGTCCACCACAAGGGATGTCGTGTTCGGCGGTCATGCGGATGGCTCGCTCGGCTGTGGCGAAGTCGTGGCCACGGTTGACACGCTTCAGGGTCTCGTCGTAAACGCTCTCCACGCCGTATTCCAGCATCACGTAATGGGTCTTTTGGATTTCGTTGAGATAGTGGAGTAGGGGCTCGTCAACTAAATCTGGACGTGTGCCGATGACGATACCCACCACAGAAGGAACGTCAAGCGCTTGCTGATAGATCTGTTTCAGCTCCTCCAGTGGCTTGTAGGTGTTGGAATAAGGCTGGAAATAAGCAAGGTATTGGCTTGCTCTCCGATAACGCCGTTGGTGAAACTCGATACCTTCCTCAATCTGCTGACGGATGCTTTTCTCTGGTCGGCAGTAGGAGGGGTTAAAAGCCTCGTTGCTACAGAAGGTGCAGCCGCCGGTACTCAGTTTTCCGTCACGGTTGGGACAGCTGAAGCCAGCGTCGATGCTAAGTTTCTGCACTCGGGAGCCGAACAGCGACTTGAAATAATTATTATAGGAGTTGAAACGGCGATTCATGGGGCAAAGATAAGGATTTATTTTATTGGGATTACTTCGTGATCTCTCTCTGCTCGCCGCGGGGGCCCTTGCGTTGGTGAGGAGCTGTCTGGTCGGAGCCCAGCTATTGGCTTTTGTGTTCCCCAGCCGGTCCGAAAGCGAGCTTTCGTCCCATCTGGAAAACACAAAAGCCAGGCAGCTTCGCTGCCCGGCTCCCCATCAACGCGGAAAGAAAGGGATTCGAACCCTTGGAACGCAAAGCGTTCAACGGTTTTCGAGACCGCCCCGATCGACCACTCCGGCATCTTTCCTAAGGTCAAAAATAAAAGCGACCTGCGTCGCTTTACTTGGCGGAGACAGAGGGATTCGAACCCCCGAAACCTTTCGGTTTAACGGTTTTCAAGACCGCCGCTATCGACCACTCAGCCATATCTCCGCTGCAAAAGTACAACTTTTTACTTTCCCACAAGCATTTTGAGCAAAAAAAATTTTTTTTGTTTAATTTTGCAGCATCAAAACTACTAATTATGAAAAAACTAGTCCTCTTTTTTGCCCTTTTGATCATCGCCACCACGGGCATGGCCCAGAAAAAAGCCATCCAGTCCGTGCTGTCATACACCACCTTCAACGTACCGGGCGACAAACCCTATATCGAGACTGCTCTCGCTTTCGATTGCTCCAGTCTCGTGTATAAAAAGCTTGAAACATCTAAATATCAAGCCACCGTTGAGATTCAAATCATCTTCAAACAGGGTGAAAAAGTGTGCAACTTCTCCAAGATCGCCCTCGATAGCCCCGTGACCGCCGATACTTCGCTGATCATCGGTGCCTTCATCGATCAACAGCGCTTCGCTCTTGACAATGGCGAATACCTGATAGAGATTACCGTCAAGGATCAGAATAATCTCAATCAAATCCCCTTTACGACTGAACAAACCGTCGTGATCAACTATCCGGCTGACCAGCCTGCAGTATCAGACATCCTGCTGGTCGACACCTATAATAAAACAACGACCCCTTCAGAGTTCTCGAAAAACGGCTATGACCTCATTCCACGGATCTATTCCTTCTATTTGGCAAACGCAAAATCACTTACGTTCTACACCGAATTGTATAACATCGACAAGGTCTATCCCGCCGAAGGCAAATATCTGGTGAATTACTACATCAAGTCGTACGAGTCATCCAAAAAGATGAAGGGCTTCGACTTTGTGAAGCGCATGGATGTCAGCAACGTCAATGTGTTGCTCAACACTATCGATATCAGCGAATTGCCATCAGGTAACTACTACCTTGTGGTGGAGATGCGCGATAGAGACAATAAACTGCTGGCTTCAAACAGCGCCTTTATCCAGCGCTACAATCCCGGCTGTGAGGTCGAAATGGATAATCTCGCTGCCATCGATGTCAACAATACCTTCACTTCGGAAATCAATAACCTGGACACCATCCGCGAGTATCTTCGCTGCCTGTTCCCCCGTTGCTCCGAGGCTGAATACAATTACATCGAGAATCTGGTGAAGACTGATGACCTGAAGACCATGCAACAGTTCCTTTACACCTTCTGGTCAACACGCGCACCTCTTACTCCACGTGATGCTTGGCAGGAATACTACGCACAAGTCAAGAGAGTCAATGCATCTTATACCACCAGAAACAAGAAGGGTTACCTGACCGACCGTGGTTACATGTATCTGAAATATGGCACCCCCGATAAGATTTGCGAAGAGCCATTCGAGCCAGGCGCCTATCCATACGAGATTTGGCATTACTACGAGGTGGCTGGCCAACGTAACAAGCATTGCGTGTTCATGTCGCAGGACATGGTCACCAACGACTACCAGCTGATCCATTCCGATATCATTGGTGAGGTAAACAATCCCCGTTGGCAAATGATGATTTATTCCCGCTTCTACGGACCTGACTACACAGGCGATATCATCGACCAGACCGAGGCTCCCGGTGCATGGGGTACTCGCGCTGGCGACCTCTATAGAAATCCAAGATAAACGATGACCAAACTCGGATTTCATATCGTAAGACTATGGATGGCATTCCTTTCAATCCATCCATTTTGGCTTCTCTATCTGAAGTCTGATTGCTACTTTTTTTTGATCTATCATCTGTTGCGCTATCGCCGCAAGGTGGTCAGAGAGAATCTGTTACGTTCTTTTCCCGAGAAAGATGCAAGGGAAATCAAAAGCATTGAGCGCCGCTTCTACCATAACCTCTGCGACTTGTTTGTGGAAGCCCCGAAGATGATGCGTATGGGCCCTCATGGCTATCAAAGCCGCATTACCATTACCAATTTGGAACTGGTGCAACAGCTTTATGAGCAAGGTAGGAATGTGTTTTATGCCCTTCCGCATTCAGGCAACTGGGAATGGTTTGGCAAGATGATTCCTCAGCTCACTCCACATAAGGGCATGGCAGTATATAAGATGGTGGAAAATCCCGTCTTTGAGATGCTGATGCTTTATCTTCGCACTTGCAATTGTGAGTTGGAGATGGTAGAATCGAAAATGGTGATGCGCCGATTGATTGAGTTGCACGACAGCAAGAATGGCGTGCTGATGATGGCCGATCAAACCTCGTTTGGCTTGCCACAAGACTATTGGACGGAATTCCTGCATCAGGATACTTGCTGGTTTACAGGTATCGAACGCCTTGCTAAGAAACTGGACTATACCATCGTGTTTGTCGACATGAGACGGACGGGCAGGGGACGCTATGAGGTGAGTTTTGATCTGATTGTCGACAATCCTAAGGAGATGAAAGACGGTGAGATCATGGAACGCTATGTGCGTAGCGTGGAACGTTTCATCCAATCCAACCCTGACAACTGGCTGTGGTCGCACCGCCGTTGGAAACACAGCAGGAATCAACAGGCATGAAAAAGGTAGCGGTTGTCATATTGAATTACAACGGCAAGAAGTTCCTTGAAGAGTTTCTACCCAACGTCATTGTGAACACCAATGCCGACTTAGCCGACATCGTGGTCGCCGACAACGCTTCCACAGATGGCTCGGCTGACTTCATGCGCGAACGCTTTCCTGAGATTAGACTCATCGAGAACGGCTTCAATGGAGGTTTTGCCACGGGTTATAATTTGGCACTTAGGCAAATTGAAGCTGAATATTTTGTGCTGTTGAACTCCGATATTGAAGTGACGACACATTGGATTGAGCCTGTCATTGAAAAGATGGATGCCGATAGAAACATCGCCGCATGCCAGCCGAAGATCCTTTCCTATTATGAAAAGCAGAAGTTCGAGTACGCTGGTGCCTCAGGCGGTTTCATCGATAGGTATGGCTATCCGTTCTGTAGGGGACGGCTTTTCCAAAATCTAGAAGAGGACCTCGGCCAGTACGATGACGCTTGTGAGGTATTCTGGGCTACTGGCGCCTGCATGTTTGTCCGTGCCGACCTATATCTCAAGTATGGTGGCCTTGACGATTCATTTTTCGCCCACATGGAGGAGATCGACTTCTGCTGGAGGATGAAGAACTTGGGCTATTCGATCTATTGCTGCCCACAGTCGAAGGTGTATCATATCGGAGGAGGTACCTTGCCCAAGAGCTCGTCACGCAAGACCTACCTGAATTTCAGGAATAATCTATCGTTGATTTATAAGAATTTACCTTCGAAACACGTGTTTTGGATTGTGGCCTACCGCATTCTTCTCGATTGGGTGGCAGCAATCAAGTTCCTGTTTGGCGGTGGTCTGAAGGACTTCTGGGCGGTCATTCGGGCGCATTTCGCTTTCTACAAGCGCATTCCCACACTGCGCAAGTTCCGTAGGGAACACCCGAGTCGTCAGGTGAGCATGATGTATATGGAAAATATCGTTTTCGACAGCTTCCTGAAAGGGGTAAAGCGTTATTCCGACTTAGAACCCAAGAAGTTCTTTAACGCCTAAGGCATAGCCTTCCAATCCGTATCCAGAGAAACAGTTTTTGCAGGCTTCGGCGGTATAGGAATGACGCCGATAGGCCTCTCGCTGGCTGATGTCGGAGATGTGTACCTCCACCACGGGAACGTTGATGGCCCTGATGCAGTCGGCCAAAGCGATGGAAGTGTGGGCGTATCCTCCTGGGTTTATGACCACGCCATCGTAAATGCCATCGGCCTCCTGAAGCTTGTCGATCAAGCAACCCTCATGGTTCGATTGGTAGTAATCCAGCTGTACATCAGGGAATTCAGCCTTTAAGGTGTTCAGATAGGTATCGAATGAAACACGACCGTAAATCTCAGGTTCGCGACGACCTAAAAGGTTGAGATTGGGACCGTTAATGATGATTATTTTTTTCATAATGCAAAAGTAGTGATTATTTTTCTTATATTTGGAGCAAAATTAATGATATGAAAAGAATTGCTATCGGTAACACAGGCCTGAAGGTGAACAAAAACGGCTTCGGAGCGCTGCCCATCCAACGTATCACAATGAAGGAAGCAGTCTATCTGCTGCAGAAAGCCTACGACAACGGCATTGATTTTTACGACACCGCACGTTTTTATACAGATAGTGAGGTGAAGATCGGGGAGGCCCTCTCGGACCGTCGCGACAAGATCGTGATTGCCTCGAAGACCGGTGCGTCCACGGTGGAAGAGTTTTGGCAACAGCTGCACACCACGTTGACCAACCTCAAGACCGATTATCTTGATATCTATCAATTCCATAATCCTGATTATTGTCCCAAGCCTGACGACAAGGCGGGTTTGTACGATGCCATCAAAGTGGCTCAACGTCAGGGCAAGGTAAGGTTTATCGGCATCAGCAACCATAGGAAGTGGGTGGCTGAGGAGGCTGTTGAATCCGGCTTGTATGACACCTTGCAGTATCCCTTTTCATATCTTTCTGACGATAGGGATCTGGCCCTGGTGGAGGCAACTCGCCAAAAGGGCATGGGCTTTATCTGTATGAAAGCGCTTGCTGGAGGCCTGATCACCGACTCGGCCTTGGCCTACGCTTTCTTGGATCAGTATGACCATGCTTTGCCCATCTGGGGTATCCAACGGGAAAGCGAATTGGATGAATTCCTCTCGTACCAGACCAAGGCACCGGTGATGACAGCGGAACGTTGGAAGAAAGTGGAGGAGGAGCGTAAGAGTCTTTCCGGTGACTTCTGCCGTGGATGTGGCTATTGCATGCCTTGTACGGTGGGTATCCAGATCAACGATTGCAACCGCATGAGTCTCTTCCTGCGCCGTGCTCCGCTGAGCGTCTATCTCACCGAGGAATGGGCCGAGAAGATGAAGGTGATCGAGCAATGCGTCGACTGTGGCGTTTGCAAGCAACGTTGCCCTTACGGTCTTGATATCCCGAATCTTCTGAAAAGAAATTACGAAGATTTCCAAGAATTTTGGAACAATAAGAAATAAAAATACTATTTTTGCAACCGATATGTGGTGTCCGAAGAGGACTCAATAGGGAATCGGGTGTGAATCCCGGACAGTTCCCGCTGCTGTGTCGGTTGGACGCTTGCCACTATGCCACTGTTGGACGCTCTGTTTGATGGGAAGGCGGCAAGTTGAGACCCAAGTCAGAAGACCTGCCTCATGTCGGAAAAACAAGGCTTTCGGGATAAGAGCTGGGTCGCATATTTTATAATAGGTATCCAACCCTATCCTTGAAGTTTTGGAGGACTTTGACAATTATTAACCTTTAAAACTTATGCGTATGCGTATTAAAAACTTTACCCTTTTGTTCCTTATGGGAATTTTTGGTCTTTTCACGACCAACCTTTTTGCTCAAGAAGATGCAACAATCGATCCTTCACAGATTAAATTCTGGATTGGTGAAGGCGATAGTGAAGTAGTGTTCATTGTCAACTGGGCAGAGCCCGACACCGCCTTGGCTTGGGGCTATCGTTTTATGGCCGAAGATGTCACTTTAAAGACTATTATGGATGACATCGCAGCAGCTGACTATCGTTTCAGCTATGAAGGCGGCGCTTTTATTAACGACCTGCATTTCAATGATGGTGTTCTCGATCTGAGTCTCGTAGAAACGGGATGGCTTACCTATCTGATCAATGGCAATTCCACATGGGATACTTACGATGTTGCTACAGTCGCAAATGGTGAATATGTGAAAATAGGTGACACACATTGTGGAACCATGGTGGATCCTGACAACTGGATTTATGTCTATGAAAAAGAAGTCGCCCCTGTTTACGCTCTTGGCGAAGAGGCTAAAATCGACCCATCAGAAATCCTTTACTGGATTGGCGAAGGCGAAAATGAAGTGGTCTTTGCCGTCAACTTCGCAGACCCTGAAGATGTTTGCTTCGCTTGGGGTTACAGATTCGCTGCTGAAAGCGTCACAGTTAAAGAGATGATGGAAGCTATGGCTGAAGTTGACCTTCGTCTCGTATTTAATGACGCACCCTCTTCCTGGGGTGGCTTTATGCTTACAGACCTCTCCTTCAACAATGGTGACATTCGTTATGTACTTGATGGATACAACGCCATGTACAATGTGAACGGTGTACAGTCATGGTACACTTATGACGAGCAACCCGTTGTCAATGGCGACTTTGTGAAATGGGGTGACTATACTATCGGTACAGAGATCGCTCCTTGGGTTTACGTTTGGGAAACCCCGGTTCAGCCTGTTTCAGTATATACATGTGTTAGCGAGAATGAGGCTTCAACAGTTTCAATCTATCCTAACCCCGCTTCAGAGACATTGTATGTCAACGTTGAAAACATGCAGCGCGTCGAGATTTACGACATGACTGGCCGTAACGTGTTGAATTCAACCATGTCAGTTGTCGACCTGAGAGGTCTGGAATCCGGCATTTACTTCGTTACCGTGAGAACTGAAAACACAGCCAAGACTACCAAACTCATTGTGAAATGAGAAAGCTTTTAGTTGTCTTATTGATGGCAATGATGCCAGGTTTTGCCTTAGCGCAGCTTGCTCCTTTTGCGCCTGCACAAGACCAGCCTGGCACCACTGCCATGCATGCCGACTCGTCCGCATTTGTTGGATGGGCTACAGGCTGTGTGGCTGAGCCAGGGCCGATGAATATCTCAAACCCTAGCGCAGGCGTGGCAGGAGCCGGTTATCCC
>JAEEGL015143501.1_pt1 | contig 35497 bp, 27 predicted proteins | sample 9134231 | NCBI WGS metagenome assembly JAEEGL01 (sample SAMN16246548, study PRJNA631951) | gut metagenome | biome: gut microbiome; feature: rumen; material: fiber-attached | host: Bos | place: Iran: Karaj | collected 2018-10 | reverse complement strand
GCGAACGAAGCCCCAGTTTTCCCAAAAACATGCTCTCTTCTCAAGCTGAAGACGGGCAGTATATTGCAATTATGAACTTCTTTCCGCTTTGTCCAGAGATGGCGACGGGCGTGCAGCCTGGACTCATTCCATCGACGCAGTTTTACTGCAATATACTTGAATTATTGTCACTTTTTCTCAACACCCTGGGACGGGGCAGAGAGGAGAGGCGAAAAAGACTTGCAATATCGCTCACTTGTTTCGCCTCCAAAAATATCCTTTCCCATCCAAACAGCGGTGGCGTCGGCAACGGGGCCGGCAATGCCGCCGTGCTTCCGCATGACGGCATGCCAAAAGACAGCATGCCAACTGCCCCCTGCCGGAAGCGACGGAGACGGACGCAGCCAGATTCCCGCCGGTCCCGAAGGTCCCCGCCGGGATTGACCGTGGCGAAGATGCGCAGAGCAGGCTTTGCAGCGACGCTACCGGGACTGCTCCATTTCCCTGATCTGCCTGTAGAGCCTGCGGTTCACGGGCACGTCCAGCCCCAGAGCGTCGGCCTTGCGGACCACGGTGCCGGCAAAGAACTCCACCTCGGTGGGCCGGCCTGCCAGGCTGTCCTGGCGCATGGAAGGCATGCCGTCGGGATCGAGGCCATCGACGAGCCGCACGTAGAAGTCGAGATCGTCGTCGGAAACGGGCACGCGCTCCCTGCGCGCCACGAGCATGGCCTCGCGCATGGCGGCCTTCATGGTCTCCCTGGCCTCGCCCTCCTGCTGCACGGTGCCGTAGGTGCCCTGGTAGACCGTGACGACCTGGTTGACGCCCACGTTCAGCATCCACTTGCTGTAGAGACGGTGGCGCATGTTCTGGTCGTGGAGATAGGGGATGCTGGCCTCCTGGAGGAAGAGCATGGCCCGTTCGAGCACGGGGCGCTTGTCGAACTCGTCGGCCGGGATGCCGAGAACGATCTTGCCCCTGTGGCGGCAGGTCACGCTGTGGCCGGTGCGGGTGGCGTCCGTGCCCTGGACCACGCAGTAGACGACGTGCTCCATGCCGAAGGCCTGGCCTATGATCTGCTCGCTGGTGATGCCGTTGAGAAAGGAAATGATGACCGTCTCCGGGCCCACGTGCCTGCGGGCGTCCTCCATGGCCTGCTCAAGCTGGGTTCCCTTGGTGGCGAAGACGAGCAGGTCAGCCGGCTTTTCCGGCTCCTCCGAGGGATCCATGAACGTGAACCGGCAGGCTTCGCCGTTGAAGAAGACGCCTTCCCTGGCGTAGGCTTCCTGGCGCTTCCTGTCCGCGATGAAGACCAGGGAAAGGTCTCCCAGGGCCTTGGACAGGAAGTGGCCGTACATGATGCCGAGCGCTCCCATGCCGATGATGGCGACGCGCCTAATCTGCTTTATCATGCTCAGCTCCTTTGCGCCGGCAGGATGATCTGGGGGAACGGGATAGTTCCGCCGGCGCCGGCCGCATGACGGACTATGAAGAAACAAGAACCGCTGCCTACGGCGCCCTGCGCGCCGAGCGCGCCATGGCCTCAAGCTCCGGGGCCTGCCCCGAAACGGCCACGGCAAGGCAGGCGCCCCCGGCAACATGAAGCCGGGTGACGGCGGCGCCGGGTCCTCTGAGGACGAAGGCTTGCGCGTCCAGCGCTTCGGGGCTGCCGGCGCCGGCAAGGCCTGCGTAGGCTTTGGCAACCTGGGCCGGCGGCATGGCGCCTGTCCTGAAGGCCGAAGCCTGCAGGAAGGAGGCCCTGTCCGGCGAGACGAGACGCACGCCCGCCTCCAGCGCCTCCGCCGTCCAGCCCTCGGGCACGTCCAGGAGGAAGCGCGCGAAGGCGGGGCCGAACTCCCTGACTTCGCCGAAGGCCGGCGACGGCGCCAGGGCGCAGGCAAGCAGGCCCGGGACAAGCAGACCCGGGACAAGCAGGCGGGCAAGGCGAGGCAGACAGGACAGGCAGAATGCCAGGCAGGGGAACGCGGAGCGCATCCGCACGAAGAACCTCCCTGCGCGGCCCCCGGCGGGAGGCCGCGCCGAGGTAAGATAGCGCACCCGGCAGGGACTGCAAGCCCAAAGCAGCCGGATCCTGCCGCCGGCTACCAGGCCACGGGCACTCTGGCCTTCTGCCCCGACTTGCCGGTGAAGAGCAGGTAGCCCTTGTCGCGGCCGAACTCGTAGACGGCGCGCGTGAGCTCCACGTCCCGCTGGCAGTAGGCGCGTATTTCCTCGATGCGCCCCTCCTTCCACCAGGCCAGCGCCTGCAGCCCGTCCGCCGACTTGGCGGCGTCCAGCGTGGCGCGCCCCACATTGTCCAGGGAGACGGGATAGCTCAGGTGCCGCTTGATCTCCTGCAGCATGTCCAGGCTTGGCAGGCTGTGCAGGTCAAAGTCCGCAAAGGGCTGCAGGACGGCGTAGTCGAAGCGCAGGCTGTTGAAGCCGACCACCAGGCCGGCGGAGCGCATGACGGCGAAGAGTTCAGCCAGCTCGTCCTGCCCGAAGCTGCGGTAGGCCTGCCCGTCCCAGCACACGGCAACGCTCACGCCCATGTCGCAGGCCTTGCTCCAGCCGCCCACCTCCTTGGCTGAGCGTCTTGTCTCCACGTCGAAGACGACGACGGGGCCGCCGTTGCGGGGCGCAAACAGCTCCCTGCGGTTGCGGGCAGCCTCGGCCTCGCGCGCGGCCTGCAGGGCTGCTCCCTGCTGGCGCATGGCCTCTCTCGACGGGGCCGGCAGCGGGACAGCCTGCTTCTGGCCCCCGATGATCGCTTCGGCCAGAAAGAGCGCGCCCTGCTTGTCGAGCGGCCTGTTGCCGGAGCCGCACTTGGGCGACTGGATGCAGGAGGGGCAGCCGTTGAGACAGGGACAGGAGGCCAAGGTGCGCCGGACGCTCAGGAGGAGTTCGCCGAGGCGCGGAAAGGCGCTGGCAGCCAGCCCCGCGCCGCCGGGCAGGCCGTCGTAGACGAAGACGGCAGGCCCGCCCACCTGGGGATGCATGGGAATGGAGATGCCGCCAAGGTCGCTGCGGTCGGCCATGATGAGCAGGGGCATGAGGCCGATGGAGACGTGCTCAAGGGCGTGGATGGAGCCCATGAAATGGTAGAAGGCGTCCTCGCAGGCGCGCCTGAGGGCGTCCGGAATGGCGTACCAGAGCCCTTCGGTCTCGAAGACCTGCGGCTCCATCTCGAGCGGCTGGATGTCCATGAGCCGGCGCGAGGCGTTCTGGCGGCGCTCGTAGCCCGTGATCTGCTCGGTGACGCGCAGCCGCCCGAAGAAGGCCCGCATGCCGAAGACTTCCCCTTCGGCATAGGTTGCCAGAATCTCCGTGGCCTTTCGGGAACGCACGTTGGTGTGCCAGGCAACGCTTTCGAGTCTGGCGTAGGCGAGCTTGGATCCCGTGTCCAGCCTGTCGACGACGTAGGAGCGGCCGTGGTGGAGGTAGACGGCGCCGGCGTGGGTTTCGCGGAAGGCCTGGTGGGCGTCCACGACGCCGATGACCTGGCCTTGGGGATCGACGATCTGGTAGCTCGATCCGGATCCGCGCAGGTTCACGTCGCGCTGGGGACGCTTGCGGGCAGCCAGCCATTCGCCGCCAGAAGCCGTTTCCAGGAGCCTTCCCTCGCGCTGCAGGGAGGCGACGGCCTCGCGCACCGCAGGACGCTTGAGCCAGGGCTCTGCCGACGCGAGCGGGCTCTCGGCGGCCGCGCACTCCACGTGGCGGGCGCAGATGACGGGATTGTCGGGATTGAGCACGGCGCTCTCGGGCGGCCGCTTGAAGAACTCCTCGGGATTCTTGATGAAGTACTGGTCCAGGGCGTCTTCGCCGCCCAGGAGGATGACGGCCGGCTCCTGGCCCGAGCGCCCCACGCGGCCACCGCGCTGGAGGGTCTGCATGACGCTGCCCGGATAGCCGACCAGAATGCAGAGATCGAGGGTGCCGATGTCGATGCCAAGCTCCAGGGCGCTGGTGGAGACGACGGCGAGCAGCTCGCCCGAAGCGAGGCGTCCCTCGATCTCGCGGCGCTCCTCGGGCAGGAAGCCCGCCCGGTAGGCGCTGATGCGCTCCCGGAAGCGGTTGTTCTTCTGCACGGCCCAGAGGCTAATGAGTTCGGTCATGCGGCGCGAGCGGCAGTAGACGATGGTGCGCAGGCCCCTGTGCAGGGCGGACTGCAGGAGGTGGATGGCCAGCGTCGAAGGGCTGTCCTCGGGATCCATCATGATCATGTGGCGCCTGCCCCTGGGGGCGCCGGACTCGTCGACGACGGCCGGCGGCTCCGGCAGGCCCAGCAGAAGCTTCCCGAGCTCGCCGGGATTGCCCAGCGTCGCCGTGCACAGGATGCGGACGGGACTGGCGCTGTAGCGGCGGCAGATGCGGGAAAGCCGCTCCAGCACGCCCGCCATGTGGGCGCCGAAGATGCCGCGGTAGATGTGCGCCTCGTCAAGGACGATGAAGGCAAGCGAGGCCAGGAAGGTCGTCCACTTCTCGTGCCAGGGGAGAATGCCCAGATGGAGCATCTCCGGGTTGGTGATGAGCACATGGGGAGGGGACTTGCGTATCTTGGCCCGGCGCCAGTCGCTGGTGTCGCCGTCGTAGAGCTCGACCGAGGGCCTGGCCGCCTCGGGCCAGTGCAGGGTCATGCGCTCCAGCGCCCCCTTCTGGTCCTGGGCCAGCGCCTTCAGGGGAAAAAGGTAGAGCGCCGTGGCGTCGGGATCTTCGAGGTGGCGCTCCAGAAAGGGCAGATTGTAGATGAGCGTCTTGCCGGAGGCTGTGGGCGTCGTCACCACCACGTCGCGCCCCGAGCGCACGATGTCGATGGCGCGGGCCTGATGGGTGTAGAGCGCCTTGACGCCGCGCGATTCGAGCACCCCGGCCACGGCTTTCGGCAGGGGGCGTCTGGTCTGCGCTGTCCTGGCGGGCTCGGCCTCCATGACCTTGTGGCAGGTCACCTGCCTTGCGTAGCGGGGCGCGGCCAGGAGCGCCGCAATGTATTCCTGGACGCTTGGCATGCCGCAAAGCATAGCCCTGCCGGCGTGGTCAGGCAAGACGGACGCAGGCAAGACCGCGCATCGCGCCGTGCCAGGCCAGCGTGCCAGACCGGCGTGGCTAGGCCGGCGTGCCAGGCCGTTTCTGGCACCACCCTGCCCTGCACCGAAGCGGCCCGCCTCCCCGGCTGCGGGGAAGCGGGCCGCAGGAAAAGACCTGGGCACAAGCGGCTACAGGCCGCCCGACATGGCAACCTGCGTCTCGACGGTCTTGCCGTCGAGGTAGGCGGCCTCCAGATCCGGCGACGACGGGACATTGGCGCCGGCCTCGAGATGGAGGCTGGCCGCAATCTGGTTCACGTCGCTTCCGCCGCCGTCGTCCACCTGGGACGAGTCCCTGTTGAGATTCTTGTCCGTGAGCGAGCGGGCCTCTTCGGCGGCGACATCCTGCTCCTCGCCATGGACGCCGCTGAGCAGATCGTCCTCGTGCTCCTTGAGATCGACTTCCCGCGGGCCGTCTTCCAGGACGACATCGTTGAGGTAGGCCTGCGGCATGCCGAAGATGCCGGCACCGGCCGGCTCCTCCCCGGCCTGGACAGCCTCCGCTTCCAAGGCCGGCCCCTCCGGCCGGGGGGAAGCCTCTCCGGCGTCTCCAGGCCGCTGCTCGAGGCTGGCCACCGGGGCGTCGATGCCCTCGTCCAGAGGAATGTCCTTCAGGCCGTGGCCCGAGGATGCGTCGTAGCCGGAGGGCTCGTCCGGCTCAAGGCCGGGCCCGAAGGCATTGAAGAACTCGACGCCCTTCATGACGGCGCCGTTCACCTCGAATTCGGGCAGCTGGCCTCTGCCATGCTGCGCGTAGAAGTCCTCCAGCTCGACGGTCGAGCCGTCGGCAAAGCGGAAGAGCAGGCTGTCGGAGCCTTCAGGGCGCTCCATGGCGGCATGTTCGGGGGAAAAGTCAAGGACGATGCGCTTAAATGGCTCGCTTGGAACAACGACGTGCTCTCCGGCAGAGGGCTGAGCAAGCTTGATCGTGGGCATGGCGGTTACTCCCGTAGACGAGCAAGGCTGAATCGTGGATCATCCTGGCGCAGGCGCGCAGGCAAGGCTGCCCGGCGGGGGACGCCGGGGACCCCTGGCTCTTTTGTAACCCCCTCCCGAAGACTCCGTCAACGGCGTTTGCCTTCGCGGCCGCCCTGTCCTGCGGCGCTGCCGGATCCCGGCCCTCCGGCGCAGGCCCGGCCGCATGTCTGCAGACGCAGCAAAAGGCGCATGCCAGCGAAGACAAGCTCCAGCGGCATGCGCCAGGACAGGGACAGGCAGCGCCAGAAGGCAGCCGGATTCCGGCTGTCTGGCCGCGGGAGGATCCGGACGTCAGGCCTGGGCGTCGAGCCAGCGGCACCACTCGATGCCGCGGGCAACGAGTTCGTCTTTCGAGACGGCAAGCGGGTCGTAGCGCACGAGGGCGGATCCGGCCAGGACGTTGACCTCGACATCCTTCACGCCGGGGCGGGCCATGAGCATGCGCCGGCTCTCCTCGGCGGCCTCGCGGCGACGAAGGGCGGGATGGCGCACGCGCACGCGGCCTGGCACGAAGCTTGCAATATGGCTGGCAAAGGCCAGCCAGCTGGCGGATTCGGAAAGCTTGGACATGGCGGCTCCTAGGCTTGGGCGCTCCCGGCCTCGCCGGGCCGGAGGTTTCTGCGCATGGCCCTGGCAGCCAGAGCCACGGTTGTCATGTTGTGCAGGAAGGCCGAGGCGGAGGGCGAGAGCAGCTGGAAGACTCCGCCGGCGAGGAAGAGGCTGTTGAAGAGCATGGTGCAGACGAAGTTGGACTGGATGCGGGCCATCACCCGCGTGCCCAGCAGCCTGGCCGTGACGAGGCCCTCGAGGCTGGGGCGGGTCAAGAGGACGTTGGCGACGCCCCGTGCGAGATCGGTGCCGTCGCACATGGCAACGCCGACCGAGGCTGCGGAGAGCGCAGGGGCGTCGTTGACGCCGTCGCCGACCATGAGCACGCGGCGGCCCTCTGCCTCGAGGCCGGCAACCACGTCGGCCTTGTCCCCAGGGAGCACCTGGGCGCGGAATTCGGCGATGCCGAGGCGCTCCGCCACGGCCTTGGCCGTGCGCTCGTCGTCGCCTGTCATCATGACGATGCGCGAGATGCCCGTCTCCTTCAGGGTCTGAACCACCTGCCGGGCTTCGGGACGGGGCGGATCCTCGATGGCGAGAAGGCCGGCAGCCCTGCCGCCGACGGCGACGTAGAGCAGGGAGCGGCCAAGGGACGTCTGGGCGTCGATGGCCGAGGCCAGCGGAGAGAGATCCACGCCTTCGTCGCATTCAAGATAGTGGCGCGAGCCCACCACCACTTTGCGGCCGTGCAGCAGGGAGGCCACGCCATGGGCAACGACGTACTGGACCTCGCCGTGCTCCTCGGGATGGCCGAGCCCGCGCTCTTCGGCCGCGCGCACCACGGCGCGGGCCACGGGATGGGGAAAATGCTCCTCGAGACAGGCCATGGCGCGCAGCACGTCGCCAGGCTCGAAGCCCTCCGCGGGAACGACTTCGGCCACGCGGGGCTCGGCGTTCGTGAGCGTGCCGGTCTTGTCGCAGACCACGGTGTCGACGTCGCGCAGGGCCTCGAAGAAGCGGCCGCCCTTGACGACGACGCCGTTCTGGGCGCCCTCGCGCATGCCGGCGAGCACGGCCAGGGGCGTCGTGAGCTTGAGGGCGCAGGAGTAGTCGACGAGCAGAACCGAGGAGGCGCGCAGAATGCTGCGCGTGCAGAGCCACACGAGGCCGGCCAGGCCGAAGGTAAAGGGCACGGCCATGTCGGCCATGCGTTCGTAGCGGGCCTGGACGCCGGCCTTGAGCGACTCCGAGGCCTCGATGAAGGCCGCTATCTGCCTGAGCCTGGTCTCGCCCGCCACCTTGACGGTGCGTATCCTGAGCTCGCCCTCCTCGACCACGGTGCCGGCGAAGACTTCGTCGCCGCTGGCGCGGGGCACGCCGATGGGCTCGCCCGTCATGGACGCCTGGTTCACCACGGCCTCGCCCGACGCCACGACGCCGTCCACGGGAATGCTCGATCCCGCGCGCACGACGGCCACGTCGCCTTCCCGGACTTCGCTGAGCCGGACAACGCGCTCGGTGCCGCCGGGTTCGGCAATCCAGACGGCATCGGCCGCAATGCTGAGGCTCTCGGCCAGCGAGGCGAGGGATTTCTGGCGCGTCCAGTCCTCCAGCTCGCCGCCGGCGGAAAGGAGCATGGTCAGGGTGCGGGCCGTGCGGAAGTCGCGGCGAAGCAGGCAGGTAGCCACGGCCGAGGCGTCCAGCACGGCAACGGAAAGCCTGCCCCTGGCCAGATCGGCAATGCCGTGCCAGATGCAGGGCGCTGCGTGCAGCAGGGCCATGCCGACGCTCCACCACAGGGGCATGAAGTTCCTGAGCAGGAAGAAGCGGCCAAGGGAGAAGGCAACGCCGCCGGGACCGCCCGAAGCGGGCAGGACGCCAAGGCTCCAGCCGGGAGCTCTGCGTCCCTCGCCCAGTTCCCTGCCCGCGGCCGCGAGCCGGCGAAGGGCGGACAGGCGCGCCGCCCTGTCGCGGTAGAAGAAGAGCACGCTGCCTATGCGGGGGTTCACGCTCACCCCGAGGACGCCGTCGACGGCGTCCATGGCGCTGGCCAGCGTCTCGGCCTCGTCCATCGAGAGGCGCCTGCCGCTGCGGCAGCGCATGCGGCCCTGGCAGACGGTTTCGCCGTCTGAGAAGAGGCCCTCTATCTCGTGCACTACGACAAAATCCATGTCACGGATCCTTATCAGCGGGCGAAGGGACGCGAACGGCCCGGCGCACGCCTTTTCAAGGCTGAAAGGGGTAAAGAAGCAAGCGCGCCGCGAAAGCACGCGGGCGCAGGCCAGGCAGAGGCGGAGGCAGAAAAAAGGCGCCGCCCTCAACTGTCCCCTCGCTCCCGGGACCGGAAACCGGCTCCGGAAGGCTGCGGAGGCTGGCTGCGCTTTCCAGATCGGCCTCATTGGCTTGCCTTGCCCGCAAGCCTACGCCATTGGCTGGCGAAGTCAAGAAAGAGAAAACCATTTTCAATTACTGTTGTTCTGAAAACCCGCGAACCACGGGGTCCGCGCTTTGCCATTTGCCGGCAAATGTGCCAAAAAGAAGGCAACATCCCTGCCGCCGGGAGCACGGCGGCGCAGAAGGCAGGGGCAGAAGCGCCCTGCCGAAGGAGCACCCCATGCAGACAGTTGAAGACGCCATCGCCGAAGCCGAGGCCAACGGCGACGCCCTTGCCGTCCAGTCCGCCGTTCCTGCCGGAACGCCTCCTGCCCGGCTTCGCAGGCCGGCCTGCGTGTTCGGCATGAAGCCTGCAAACGCAGGCCTGCTCGCCCTCGCCGCGGCCTGCCTCGCGACGGGCTTTTGCGGGGGCAAGCACGCCCACGCCGCCATCGGCCTTGCCTTGACCGCAGGCCTCGGCTGGCATGTCTGGAAGCGCCGCCGGGCGCTGTAGGCCCAGTTCAGCAACGCTTGTTCTCGCAAGGGCCGGGAACGCCTGCGGGCGCTCGCGGCCCTTTGATCCCGCCTGCCCGGCGACCTGCGCCGAAAGCCTGGCGAAGGCCGGCATGGAAGGCAGGCCGCTTTTCCGCTGCGCCGGCTCAGGCCTGGCGCAGGGAAGAAGCAGCCAGCCCGGAACGGCCCGCTTCCTTGAAGCGCTGAGATTCCAGGGCGTACATGACGTCGCTGTCCTTCAGATTCCTGCCAAGGGAGCGCAGGGAGAGCACGAGCGTGCCCAGGCTGTGGAGGAAGCCTGCGAGGGCGGGAGAGAGGAGTCCTCCTGCGCCGCCGGCGGCGATGGCGCTGTTGAGGAGCATGAGGGCGAAGATGCTGCGCCTGACGCGCTCAAGCACGCGGCCGCCCAGCAGCTTGGCGGTGATGAGGCCCCTGAGGGAGCCGTTGGAGAGCACGACGCCGGCCGCGCCCTGGGCGAGCGCCGCGCCATCCTGCATGGCGACGCCCACATGGGAGGCCGCAAGCGCCGGCGCATCGTTGATGCCGTCGCCCACCATGAGCACATGCCGGCCCTCGCGCACGAGTTCCGCAACTATGGCGCCCTTCTCCTCGGGCGGGACTTCGGCCCGCCATTCCCCGATGCCGAGGCGCTCTGCCATGCGCCTCGCCGTGCGCTCGTCGTCGCCCGTAATCATGAGAATGCGGCCGACGCCGGCCCGGCGCAGGGCCTGAATGACTTCGCGGGCCTCCTGGCGCGGGGGATCCTCCATGGCGATCATGCCGGCTGCGCGGCCGCCCACGGCGACAAAGACGAGCTGGCGGCCGAGGGCCGTCTCGCGCTCGGCGGCTTCCTCCAGCGGAGAGAGATCCACGCCCTCGTCGGTCTCCACGAAGTGGCGGCTGCCAACGACAATCTCCTCCCCGTGCATGAGGGAGAGCACGCCGTGGGCGACGATGTACTGCACCTCGCCGTGCTCTTCGGGATGCTCGAGACCAAGCTCGCTGGCAGCCTTGACCACGGCACGGGCCACGGGATGGGGAAAATGCTCTTCGAGGCAGGCCATGTCGCGGAGCAGCCGCGCCCTGTCGAAGCCGGGCGCGGGCACGATCTCGGCAAGGGAAGGCGCCGATGCCGTGAGGGTGCCGGTCTTGTCGAAGACCACGGTGTCGATGTCGCCGAGCTTTTCGAAGCATCCGCCCGTGCGGACGGCAACGCCGTGCTCGGCGGCCTCGCGCAGGGCGGCCAGCCCGGCCATCGGCCCGGCGAGCCTGCGCACGCAGGCCAGATTGACGGCAAGCACCGTCAAGGCGCTGGCAAGACTCCTGGTGCACATCCAGACCAGTCCGGCGAGGCAGACGACAAAGGGACAGGCCAGCCTGCGGAAGCGCCCGCCCGGCGCATCGCCGGCAAGGGCCGGCAGCGCGGCGCCTGAGCCGATGCGACTCAGGCGCGTTGCCGGACCGAGGGCGGCAGCCCTGACATAGAGGGTACCGTCAGCCACGGCGCAGCCGGCATAGACCTCGTGGCCTGGCAGGGTGTGTACCCCGACGGGGGTGCCGAAAAGCGCCGACCTGTCGACGACGCCCTCGCCATCCACCACGACGCCGTCGCAGGGGATGGCGCAGCCGGCGCGGACGACGAGCACCTCGCCGGGAACGACCTCGCCAAGACGCCGGGAGACATGCTTCCCGGAGGGTTCGCGCACCCAGACGGCCAAATCTTCAGGGAGCAGCCCCCTGCGCAGCGGTTCGAGCGGATTTTTCCGCGTCCAGCGTTCGAGCCGCTCGGCCATGCCGAAGAGGATGCCAAGCGTGCGCGCGGCGCCGAAGGCGCCCATGGCAAGGCAGAAGATCAGGGCAGCCGCGTCGAGGACGCCGGCCCAGCCCCGGCCTTCCTGGAGATCCCTGAAGCCCTTGGCGACGAAGGGGCATGCGTGCCTGACGGCGTTGACGGCGGCAAGCCAGCGCGGAACGAAGGGCTTGAGCAGAAAGTAGCGCACCAGCGCCGTGAAGGCCGCCGAAGCCGGACTGCCGGGTCCGGAAGAGCCGGAGTTCCTGGCCCTGGCAAGGCTTTCCTGACGGCTGCGCTCGAGAGCGCGTCCCGCGCATGCCAGGCGCCTCAGGGCGGCAAGACGACATGACGCGTCTTCATAGAAAAAGAGAACGCTGCCGGCGCTCCTGCCGGCGGAGGCCACGTGCACCCCGGCGGCCGAAGCGAGATCGCGGACGAGCGCCTCGGCCTCGCCGGCACTCAGCCTGAGTCCGCAGCGCACGCGCATGCGGCCGGCGCATGCCGTGCCGTCCACATCGAAGCATCCATGCAGTTCGTGTACAATGACAAAGCCCACGGCCAAGCCCTCCCGTTGCGCAGTCAGCGTGGCGAAAAAGGACAGCTGCGCTCGTTGCACCACGGGGAGAGCATAGCGATCTTCAGGCTGAGATCAAGCAAAAAATGTGCTGAAGCCCTTGGCCTGCCTTGCTATCAAAGATTTTTGAAATAGAAAACCCAAGTCTATCTGCCAGCCCAGCAAGACCCGCTCCAGCCAGCAGCGCCTGCCGAGCGACAGTCTGGCGCGGCGTTGCTGGACGCGCACGCTGCTGGACGCAAAAAAGGGAGGCTGTTCCATTGCGGAAATCAGCCTCCCGCTGGGCCTTTGGGCTGCCTGATGCTCAGCCAAAGGCCATGGGTGCCCCCCTGCGCTGGGCAGGAGACGGAATGCGCACCTCGAAGGCGCGCAGAAAGCTTGCTTGACGGCGGGCACGGGCAAAGCCGGCAGAGGCGAAACGGAAGCGCAGATGCTGGCGCGCTCCCGCGCCTGCCACGCCGTGCCCTGGCGGCTACTGGGCCTCGCCGGCCTCTGCGGCGGCCTGGCGGCGGCTCTGCGCCTCGCGCGCCTCGGCAACGAGGTCTTCGGCGTTCTCCTTCATTCTCTCGACAGCGCCGCACACGGCGTCCTTGACGTCCATGCCGCGACTCACGAGGTCGGCTGCAATGGGCTTGAAGTTGAGCTTGCCGCGATTGACGGCAGTGGCGACAGCGGCGCCGGCGACAGCGCCACCAAGAAAGAGCAGAGCATACTTCAGATACGAGTTCATGATAGACTCCTTGCAAAAAGAAGCGTTTGTTTTTTTGTTGATGATCCAGGGAAGCATTTTCCCGTTCACGACTCGAAGATACAGAACGCGCCGAGAAAATCAACCCCCATGGACAGCTCTTCTCCGCCGTTCTGAAATCCAATTTCAATATGCTTTAAAGTGAATTGTACTTCATTTTCATTTGCAGAATGAAATCCACGTCGGCATCCCGCTGAAAGCGCATTTCAAAACACCCTTCCCCGCCCCGTCCAAGAAGCTCCCCCGAAACGCGCCCCCGACAGCCTTTGCCCCGTTCCCGATTGCCGACGAAACACGCGACAATTGCTGACTTTGAATTCGAATTTCATTTCTTTACGGCAAAAAAAGCCGCATTTTTTTCGGCGACGCTTCGACCCCTTTGACGCTGACAGGCGGCTTGAGGCACAGACCGCTTCCTCCCCGTTCCGAGCGCCACTGCCTGTCCGTGCGTCCCGCACCGCCAGCCGGGAGCGTTCTGCACCGCCCGGCGCCAAAACAAGAGCCCCGCTGGACGGGGCTCTGCAGGCAGGGATGCGCGCCGTGCGCGCGCACAGGAAAGCACGGGACGGCATTGGCGCAGGCTGAACGCAGCGCTTTCTGCCGTTAGGACTGCTTGCCGCAGTACTCGTAGCCTGCGCTCTTGACCGCCTCCTGCAGCTGGCTTTCGGGCACATCCCTGGAGCACTCGACCGTCACGGTGCAGGCCTTGTGGTCAGCCTGAGCGGAGACGACGCCGTCGACCTTTTCCAGAGCCTCCCTGCAGTGGGCTTCGCAGTGGGGGCACATCATGCCTTTGACAGTGAGAACGCATTTCATGGACCAACTCCTTTGCGCCTGCATGCTTGCGCAGGGCGCGTGCTGTTGACTGTGATTACCTTGAGACAGCGCCGCCTGGACGGCTGGCTTCAGGCCATGCCGGCCCACTCGTAGCCGGCACCCTCGACGGCTGCGCGGAGCAGCCCCTCGTCCACGGGGCCAGACAGTCTGACTTCCACCCTGTTCCCTGCGTGGTCTGCCCTTGCCTCGAGCACGCCGGCAACCTGCTCCAGCGCCTCCTTGACGCGCGCTTCGCAGTGCCCGCACATCATGCCCTTCACGACGAGCACGGCCACAGAAGAAGCCGCCCCGGCGCCAGACGCCGGATCCGCCTCCCTGGCAGGGCTGGACGACGCCATGCCGGCCCACTCGTAGCCGGCGCCCTCGACGGCTGCGCGGAGCAGCCCCTCGTCCACGGGGCCAGACAGCCTGACTTCCACCCTGTTCCCTGCGTGGTCTGCCCTCGCCTCGAGCACGCCGGCAACCTGCTCCAGCGCCTCCTTGACGCGCGCTTCGCAGTGCCCGCACATCATGCCCTTCACGACGAGCACGGCCACGGCAGAAGCCGGGACGTCGCCGGACGCCGGCTCCGCCTGTCCAGGGCGGAACCCTCCCGCGTGGAAGGCCTTCCTGCCCCCGGCGCGGGCGCTGTCGCGGGCTGCGTCGAAGAGCTTGAAGAAGTTGAGGCGCAGGGCGTTGGAAACGACGCAGAAGCTTGAAAGGCTCATGGCCGCCGCCCCGATCATGGGGCTCAGCTTGATGCCGAACCAGGGATACCAGAGGCCTGCGGCCAGCGGAATGCCGACGACGTTGTAGAAGAAGGCCCAGAAGAGGTTCTCGTGAATGTTGCGCAGGGTCGCGCGGCTGAGGCGCATGGCTGCCGGCACGTCCGAAAGGCGGCTCTTCATGAGCACCACGTCCGCCGCGGAGATGGCGACGTCCGTGCCTGCGCCGATGGCGATGCCGACGTCGGCGCGGGTCAGGGCGGGCGCGTCGTTGATGCCGTCGCCGACCATGGCCACGGCGCCCTGTTCCTGGAGCCTGCGGATCACGGCTTCCTTGCCGTCGGGACGCACGCCGGCAATGACCTCGTCCACGCCGGCCTGGGCGGCAACGGCTCTGGCCGTCCTTTCGTTGTCGCCCGTGAGCATGACGGTGTAGAGGCCCATGTTCTTGAGTTCCTGCACGGCGCGGGCGCTGTCTTCCTTGATGACGTCGGCCACGGCCACAAGCCCGAGAAAGCGCCCGTCCCTGGCAAAGCAGAGCGGGGTCTTGCCCTGGCCGGCAAGCCTTTCGGCACTGCGCCGCGCACCGTCGGGAAGGGGGCATGACGCGGCAATGAAGGCAAGGCTTCCGCCGGCAAGCGCGCTTCCCCCGAGCTTCGCCCGCAGCCCCAGGCCCGGCAGGGCCTCGAAGTCCTCCACCTCGGCAGGCACCAGCCCCCTGGCCTCGGCCAGGGCTGCGATTCCCTTGGCCAGGGGATGTTCGGAGCGGCGCTCCAGGGCAGAGGCCAGCGCGAGGAGTTCCTCCTCCGAAACGCCCTCTGCCGGCAGAACGTCCGTTGCGGCAGGTTCGCCGCGGGTGATGGTGCCCGTCTTGTCGAGGACGACGATCTCCGTCTTGCCGGCCTGTTCGAGGGAGACGGCCGTCTTGAAGAGCATGCCGTTTCTGGCGCCAAGGCCGCTGCCCACCATGATGGCGACGGGCGTGGCGAGGCCGAGGGCGCAGGGACAGCTGATGACGAGAACTGCGATGCCCCTGGCCAGGGCGAAGGAGAGATCCTGGCCGGCGGCAAGCCAGCCTGCCGTCGTCACGGCGGCAACGGCGATGACGGCGGGCACGAAGATGCCGGAGACGCGGTCTGCGACCTTGGCGATGGGGGCCTTGGTGGCCGCGGCGTCGCTCACCATCTGAATGATCTGGGCAAGGGCCGTGTCTTCGCCGACGCGCTCAGCCCGGCAGCGCAGGAAGCCCGACTGGTTGACGGTGGCAGCCGAAACGGCATCGCCCGGCGCCTTGTCCACGGGAATGCTCTCGCCCGTCAGGGCCGACTCGTCGACGGCGCTGGCGCCCTCCTCGACGATGCCGTCCACGGGAATGCTGGCACCGGGACGCACGACGAAGACGTCGCCCACCCGCACCTCCTCCACGGCGATCTCGACTTCCCGTCCGTCCCTGACGACGAAGGCCCTGCGGGGCGCCAGGGCCATGAGGCTCTTGAGGGCGCTGGTGGTCTTGCCCTTGCTGCGCGCCTCGAGCATCTTCCCCACGGTGATGAGCGCGAGGATCATGGCCGCCGACTCGAAGTAGAGGTCGTGCAGCCCTTCCGCGGCGAGGGCTCCGCTGCCGTCCGCCTGCGCCCGGGTCATGGCGAAGAGCACAAGGGTGCTCCAGCCGAAGGAGGCGGCCGATCCCAGGGCCACGAGCGTGTCCATGTTGGGGGCGCCCTTGAGCGCGCCCTTGAAGCCGACGGCAAAGAACTTGCTGTTGACGAGCATGACGGCCGCTGCCAGGAGCAGCTGGAGCAGGCCCAGGGCCGGAGGGTTGCCGTCGAAGAAGGCGGGCAGGGGCCAGCCCAGCATCATATGCCCCATGGAGCAGTACATGAGCGGAGCAAGATAGGCGAGGGACCAGGCAAGGCGCCGCTTGAGGACAGGGGTTTCGCGGTCGGCGAGGGGATCATCGGCACCCTGCCCCTGCGCCCTGGCACCCTTGGGCGAAGCGCCGTAGCCGGCGTCCGCAACCGCCTTGACGATGGCAGCTGCGCTTGCCGTGCCCTCCACGCCGAGCGTGTTCGTCAAAAGGCTCACCGAGCAGCTGGCCACGCCGGGCACGGCCGAAACGGCCCGCTCCACCCTGGCCTGGCAGGCAGCGCAGCTCATGCCCGTCACTGTAAACTTTTCCATGCTGACTCCTTGGCCTGCGCCACAGCCTGCGGGAGGCTGAACGCACCGCCCTTGAGGCTTGTACGGCAGCGGGCCTGGATTGTCAAAAAACTTGAAAACGAATTTCGTTTCAAAGCCCGCGCTCCTGCCGGCGCAGATCCTGGCGCAGACCGCCCCCAGAGGCCAGAAGGACCGGCCTCCCCGGGGCAGGAGCTAGGGAAGCCGGTCCGGCAAAAGGCGCCTGGCGCCTGCAGATCTAGGCGAAGAGCGCCGTGGAGAGGTAGCGCTCGCCGGTGTCGCAGATGAAGGTGACGATGCGCCTGCCCTCCATCTCGGGTCTGGCTGCTAGCTTCAGGGCTGCCGCGACGTTGCAGCCCGAGGTGATGCCGCAGCTCACGCCGCACTCGCCCATGAGCCTGCGGGCCATGGCCATGGCTTCGTCGCCTTCCATGGTCATGATCTCGTCGAGCAGCTTCACGTCCAGGATGTCCGGCACGAAGCCTGCGCCTATGCCCTGGATGGGATGGGGACCGGGCCTGCCGCCGGAGAGCACGGGACTCAGGGCCGGCTCCACGGCGACGACCTTGAAGCCCTTGACGCGCTCCTTGAGGAAGCGGCCCGTGCCGGAAATGGAGGATCCGGATCCGACGCCGGCCACGAGGCAGTCCACGCGGCCCCCGGTCTGCGCGTAGATCTCGGGACCCGTGGTCGTGTAGTGGGCCTCCACGGCCCGGGGATTGGTGAACTGTCCGACGATGTAGCCCCCGCGCTCGGCTGCCAGGCGCTTCGACGCCTCGATGGCGCCCTGCATGCCCTCGGCGCCGGGCGTGAGCACCACTTCGGCGCCAAAGCCCTGCATGAGCTTGCGGCGCTCCACGCTCATGGTTTCGGGCATGCAGAGCACGGCCTTAAGGCCCATGGCCCTGGCAGCCAGGGCTATGCCTATGCCCATGTTGCCGGACGTCGCCTCCAGGACGGTGCCGCCCGGGGCAACGGAGCCGTCGCACAGGGCCGACCGCACAAGGTGCAGGGCCACGCGGTCCTTGATGGAGCCGCCGGGATTGCGGTTTTCGAGCTTCGCGTAGACGCTGCCGGGAAGGCCGGCATCGAGGCCGGCGAGGTGCAGGAGGGGAGTGTTCCCCACTGCTTCGAGCACGTTGTCAAGCACGGTTTCTTTCTCCTTTTGCGGAAGGGCTGGCCTGCATCCCGCGGCCTGGCGCAGGAAGCCGGAACGGCCTTCGCCTGCGCCTCTTGTAGCCCCTGGCATGGCAGGCGGGCAAGGTGCAGGCAGATCTTAGGCAAGGGCCTCGAAGGCCTGCCTGAGGTCGGCGATGATGTCGTCGGCGTGCTCGCAGCCTATGGACAGGCGCACCGACCCCTGGGAGATGCCGACCTTGGCAAGCTCCGCCTCGGGCACCTGCGCGTGCGTGGTCGAGGCGGGATGGATGGCAAGGCTCTTCATGTCGGCCACGTTGGCGAGCAGCGAAAAGAGTCTGAGCGCATCGATGAACTTCCTGGCTGCCCCGGCTCCGCCCTTGAGGTCAACGAGGAAGATGGATCCTGCCCCCCTGGGGAAGAGGCGCTCGTAGAGGGCGTGGCTTGGCGAATCGGGCAGCGAGGGATGGTGGATGCGCTCCACTTCAGGCCGTCCCTGCAGGAAGGAAACCACCTTGAGGGCGTTTTCCACGTGGCGCTCCATGCGCAGGGAAAGAGTTTCGAGGCCCTGCAGGACCAGGAAGGCGTTGAAGGGCGAGATGCAGGGCCCCTCGTCCCGCAGGAGCTGGGCACGCAGGTAGGCGATGAAGGCCGCCCTGCCAGCCAGCTTCGCGAAGCTCGTCCCGTGGTAGGAGGGATCCGGCTCCGTGAGCCAAGGGTAGCGCCCCGAGGCCGCAAAGTCGAAGGAGCCCGCGTCCACGACGATGCCGGCAAGGCTCGTGCCGTGGCCTGCCAGAAACTTGGTGGCGGAGTAGACCACCACGTCGGCGCCGAGCTCTGCCGGACGGAGCAGACAGGGCGTGGCGAAGGTGTTGTCCACGACCAGCGGCAGTCCATGCCTGTGGGCCAGGGCCGCCAGGGCCTCGATGTCCATGACGTCCGAGCAGGGATTGCCCATGGTCTCCACGTAGACGGCGCGGGTCCTTTCGGTGATGGCTGCCTCCACTTCGCCGAGGCGCGAGGCGTCTACGAAGGTCGTCGCAACGCCCTGGCGGGGCAAGGTGCTGGCAAGCAGGTTGTAGGTGCCCCCATAGACGCTGCGCTGGGCGACGATGTGGGAGCCTGCGGGCGCAAGGCCCTGCAGGGCGAGCAGAATGGCGCTGGCGCCGCTTGCCGTGGCAAGGGCACCCACGCCGCCGTCGAGGGCCGCCATGCGCCGCTCGAGGACCTCCTGGGTGGGATTGGTCAGGCGCCCGTAGATGCAGCCCGGCGCCTTGAGGCCGAAGCGGGCCTCGGCATCGGCGCAGGAGCTGAAGACATAGGACGTGGTCTGGTAGATGGGCACAGCCCTGGCGCCGAAGGCGCTTTCGGGCGACGTCTGGCCAGCGTGGATCTGGAGCGTTTCAAAATGCAGGGACGGCATGGACGGAATCCTCCTGAGGCCCCTGCTCCGGTGCCGGCCGGCTTGCCCGCGGGCACCGGGCGGATTCGCAGAAGCAGGGAAATTAAAACTTAGTGATTTACTATGTTTTCATCGACATCTTGACGAAGAAGGATCGCCCCGTCAACAGCAAAGGCGCCGCATCCTGTTTTTTGCCGTTCCATGCCCTTGCCCCAGAGCCCCATCCCCGCTACTATAGGCCTTCCCCTGCAGCGCCTGCGTCCGTTTCCCGGCAAGGCCCGCAAGGGAGAAGGAATCCATCCCAGGAGGAGCGACGTCCATCCTGCGCCCACGCGCAGAACGGAGCCCACGAGCCATGAACAAAAGCGATCTGTACTACCAGCTGGCCGAAGCGCAGGGGATACCCGTGGAGGAGTCCATCAGGGTCGTCGATGCCTTCTTCAAGGCCCTTGCCGACGCCCTGCTCCGCGGCGACCGCGTGGAGATACGCGGCTTCTGCTCCTGGCAGCCCAAGGAATACAAGGGCTACATCGGCAGAAACCCCATGACGGGCGAGACCGTCGTGGTGCCGCCCAAGCGCCTGCCCTTCTTCAAGGCAGGCAAGGACCTCTCCGAGCACGTCAACAGGCCCCAGCCCGAAGCAGCCCAGGAGGACGGACCCGGCAAGGCCTAAGCCTTCCGCATCCGCCAAGGGGGTCCCCCCATGGTCTTCCTCAGCGCTCTGGGCAGCATGGCGAGCATCACGCTCCTGTGCGCCGTCGGCTACCTCGTCAGCCGGGCCGGCTGGGTTTCGCGGGACACGGAGATCTTCATTCCGAAGCTCGTCACCGTCGTTGCCATTCCCCCCTTCCTCTTCGGCCAGGTGGTGACGCACTTCAAGCACGATCAGTTCCTCGAGCTCATCAGGAACTCCGCCGTTCCGCTGGGCAGCGTCCTCGCCACCTTCGTCCTGGCGCTGGCCGTCGCCTGGATCTTCCGCGTCGACCGGCGCCACCGCCTGCTCTTCGGCGTGGCGGCCTCGGTGTCGAACACCCTCTTCATCGGCATTCCCGTGAACGAGGCCCTCTTCGGCGGTCCTGCCATCACCTACGTCATTCTCTACTTCTTCGGCAACACCACCTTCTTCTGGACCATTGGCAACTGGTGCCTCGCCAGGGAAGGCCTGCACAAGGACAGGCGCCTCACGAAGCGCGAGATCCTCTCCCGCGCCATCTCCCCGCCCCTGAGGGGCCTTCTGGCCGGCATAGCCGTCGTCCTGCTCGACGTGCCGGTGCCGGACAACCTTCTCCGATCCTGCGTTCTGCTCGGCAGCCTCACGACGCCCCTCGCCCTGCTCTACATTGGCATCGCCCTGGAGCGCATCGACTGGAAGCGCATTTCCGTGGGCAGGGACGCCGTTCTCCTCCTCTGCATGCGCCTTGCCGCGGCGCCCTGCCTTTTGCTCGGCTGCCTCTGGCTGCTCCCGCTCGATCGCCTGGCCTCCCAGGTCTTCGTCATCCAGTCGAGCCTGCCCTGCATGGCCAACATGGCCCTCTTCGCGGCCTACTACGGCGCAGACAAGGAGTTTGCGAGCATCGCCGTTGCCACGTCAACCCTGCTGGCCATGCTGACGGTGCCGGCCTGGATGGCAGCCATCAGCTGGGCCGGCATCTGAGTTCCCAAGGGAGGCAGGGGTGAGCGACTTCAAGACGGCAGAGGACTTTGCCAGCTTCCATGCCGCCCTGGCAGCCGAAGGCCTTTCTCCGGAAGGCGTGCTGCTCGGCGCTGCGGAGCCCAGGCGCGTGCCGGGCGGCGTTCCCGATCCCAAGGCAAGCCTGGACGAGCTCTTTGGCGAACGTCTGCCCCGCCTGGCGGGCGATCTGGCAGGGCGCCAGCGGCAGGGGCCGAAAACGGCGGAGCATGCCGAGCGCCTCTTTCGGGAAGCCATGGAGCGCCGGCTCTCGAGAGAAACCCTGCGCTGGCTTGCCGCGGAAGGCTACAGCCTGGACTGGCTCTTCTTCGGCCAGGGAGCCCTGCGCAGCCAGGGCTACCAGCCCGCGCAGGCGGAAGCTGCCGCCGACGCCCCGCTCGGCCCCGGCGAGATACGCCTCATGCGCGCCATGGCACCTGGCTGGTCCGGCGCCGACTGGGCATGGCTGCACGGCGGCCGCTACCTGCGCAGGGAGAAGGCCGTGCCGCCCTCGCTTGCCATTGCGGCCAGAGCCGTGGCCTGCTGGAGCATCCCTCCCTTCATGCCGGAACCGCCCTCCTGCGCCGAGGCCTTTGCCAGGGTGCAGGCAGCGGCCCAGGCCATTCCCCGCACGCGCTTCGAGCCGGGCGACTGGCGGCACGGCGTCGTCAGGCGCCTGCAGAAGAATCCGGCCAGGGCCGGCCTGCTCGTCGGCGTGTCCCTGCAGGCCGCCGGCGCCTGCCTTGCCGGCAGAAGCGTGCCTGCCGACCCCGCCCTCAAGGCCCTGCTGATCCTCTGCGCCATCCTCGGCCGCTGGCAGGAGCGGGGACTGCTCGACTATCTGGACATGCTCAACGACGAGGCCAGAAGCAGGGGCTTCGCCGATCTGGGCGAAGTCTTCAAGAAGCGCAGCTGGGGCTGGACTGCCCGCGCCCGCAGGGACGGCGGAGCAGCCGAAGACGGGCCAGACGGGCCAGAGAGCGCGGCAGACGGCAAGCAGAGCCAGGCTTCTGCCGACTTCAGAGAACTCGGCTAGCCCTGCAGACAGGCTAAAAGCCCGTCATTTCAGCGTACTGGTCACAACGGCCTGTGGCGGCCTGGCAAAGCTGCCAAAAAGCGGACAGTCACAGGAGCATTCTGCCTTGGCATGGAACGCAGAGCCTTTTCGGCGCAAACGCTCCGCAAAAGGGCCCGCGCCGTGACAAAGTCCGCGCCGGCGGCGTAGGCCTGAAGCACCCCTGCCCCTGAGGGACGGCAACGCCTTCCTCAAGGTCCGGGGCGCGCCGGAGAATCGTCCCCTGCGCCACCCTCTTCTCCCTTCAAGGATGCACGCCATGTTTAGCAGCCTCTTCATCGGCAAAGCAGACTACATCTCCGCCGTCGCCCGCGAAATATTCCCCCTCTTCGGTCCCGTCGCGCCCCTGGAGGCGCTGCTGGAGTCCGGCCAGTGCACCCTGCGGCTGGCGGAACTGCGCACCGCCCTGGCCGACGAGGCCATGCTGGACCTGGCCTTCGATCCCAAAAGCGAGGAGCCCTGGTCAGATGCCGTGCGGCTGCGCGTCGAGGCCTACACCGACGGCCTGGTCGACGCCCTGTGCGCCCAGCATGTCCCCTCTGACCGCATCGTCTGCCAGGTTGCCAGGCACATGGCGCTTGTTTCCGGCGACGCGACGGCCGTTGCCTGGCTCGAGAAGCGGGGCATAGCCTGGAGGACGGAGGGCGCGGCCGCCCCCGTCTGCACGCCCCCGCCCTTCTCCGGCACCCCCATGGCCAGAGAGTGCTTCCGCATTGCCTCCTTCAAGGCCCTGCCCCGCTTCACAAGCCAGCTCTTCCTGCGCCATCCGCCTGCGGGAGCCCTCACGCCCCTGCTCTCCAAGGCCGGCGCAAAGCGCCTCGGCGACCTGGCTGTCCAGGCCCGCCGGCACTGCCTGCGCTTTGCCCTGCACAGGGAAGACCCTGCGCTTTGCCTGAGCCTCGCCCGTGCCTTCCGGGACTGGGAGACAGCGGCCAGACGCATGCTCGTCGCCCAGGGCTGGAAGCCCGAAGAGCTCGACCGCCGCGTTGCCCGCAACGGCAAGGGCTTCCTGCCGAAGCTGGACGAACGGCGGCAAGCGACGGGGCTGGAAGGGGCCGGGGGGCAGGAAGTCCGAGGGGTTCCGGCCCCTGCCGGGCGTGGCCTGCCCCGGCAGGCGACATGCCGGTCTGCCGGCTCCGCTCCCGGCGTCTGGCAAGACAAGGCCGGCAAAAGAGCGTAGCCTGCTTCCATTCCACAGCGCCGGCAGCCTCCAGGCGCGCCGGCCATTGCCAGGGAGGAGAGAAGCATGGGCCAGACGCCGCCTCCGCGAAGGCGCCCGCTCCGCTCGTCGGGGCGCATCCTCCGCCGGACAGGGCAGGAGCGTCCGGGACAGGGCGCATCCGGCGCCGCTGCTGGCGGCCTGCCCCGCCCCGCCAGAAGCTTTGCCCTGGCCGCCGTGCTGTCCGGCGTCTTTCTGGTCGTTGCCACCGGCGCCGGCATCACGGCGGGCCTGCCCTCCATGGCCCGGAATCTCGGCATCGCGGATGCGCAGGCCGTGTGGATAGTGAACGCCTATCAGATAGCCATGCTCACTCTGCTCTTTCCCGCGGCAGGCGCGGCCAAGGCCGCCGGCGCCTCCCGCGCCTTCCTTGCGGGCCTTGCCCTCTTCGCGCTGGCCTCGGCGGGATGCGCCCTGGCGCCGGACCTGATCTGGCTTGCATCCTGGCGTGCCCTGCAGGGCACGGGCGCGGCCTGCTGCATGGGCCAGAGCATGTTCCTCATCGAGCAGATCCTGCCCCGGCGCCTGCTTGGCCGGGGCATAGGCCTCAATGCGGCGGCCATCTCCCTTGCGGTCATCGCAGGGCCTGCCGCCGCCTCGGCCATCCTCGCCCAGGGCGACTGGCGTCTCCTCTTCGTCCTCGGCATGCCCTGCGCCGCGGCAAGCTTCGCCCTGGGGCTTCCCTTCCTGCCCAGGACCAGGCCTGAAGACCGCAAGCCCCTGCACCAGGCGCTCCCGCCGGACGCCCTGCTGCTCGGCCTGGCCTGCTTCGGCAGCTTCTTCGCCACGCTCTCGGCGGCCTCGCTCGGCGCCTTCCGGCTTGCGCTGGCAGGAGCCCCCCTCTTTCTCGCGGCCGCCTTTGCCTATGCGAAAAACCAGCTCAGGAGCCCAGAGCCCGCTTTTCCGGCCGACCTGCTGCACAAGCCTGCCTTCTCCCTCTCGGCCCTCTGCCTGCTCCTGTGCTTCATGGCCCAGAGCGCCTGCATCACGGCCTGCCCCTTCTTCTTCCAGGAGCGCCTCGGCTTCACGGCACCCCAGACGGGCCTGGTCCTGACGGCCTGGCCCTGCCTGCACGTGGCTGCCTCCCTCTGCTCGGCCAGGCTTGCGGAACGCTTCGACGGCAGGAGCGTCTCGCTCTGCGGCATGCTGATCTGCGCAGGCGGCGTGCTCTCCTTCCTCGCTCCCTGGGGCTGGAGCGGACCGGACTTCGGCCTTGGCGCCCCTGTTCAGGCCTGTTTTGGCCCCGTCTGGCGCCTTGCCCTCTGCGGCCTTGGCTTCGGACTCTTCCAGGCCCCCAACGATGCCATCACGCTGCTTTGCGCGCCCCACGGGCGGCGCAGCTCGGCCAGCGCCATGCTCGCCATGTGCCGCTCCCTCGGGCAGACGCTCGGCGCCATGGCGGCCGGCAGCGCCTTTGCGTCCCTGCCTGGCGCTCCCGAAGGCGCCTTTTTCCTGGCTGGCGCCTTTGCCCTGGCAGGATGCCTTGCGCTGGCGCTGCGGCGTGCCTGCTGACGGCGCCGGCAGAATCGTCTCAGGGCAAGCCCGCGTCTACGGGGCCCAGGACGCAAGCAGCGCGGCGGCAATGGCCGCGAGCAGCAGGTAGAAGAGGACGGTAGCGACCTTGTGGCGCAGGGAAAGGACGGCGCCAAGCAGGGCCAGCACGTAGACGGCGGCCCAGGGCAGATCCGGCATGGCGGGGTAGAGGCCGAGCGAGAGCAGGAGTGCCGTGCCAAGGGCAATGGCTGCGTAGGACGCCAGGTAGAGGCCGGCGTGCCAGACCATGCGCTGGAGAATGGCGCGCTTCACGATGCGCTCCGGCGTCTGTGCCGGCGCCTCGCCTTCGTCCAGGGTGACGCCCGCCTCCAGAGAGGCATTCTGCCTGAGCCGGAAGCGCTGTTCGAGGAGGCTGCCGAGCATGGCGGCCAGCATGGCAGCCACCATGGGCAGGAGCAGGGGGCCGGGTTCGGTCCAGCCCAGAGCCAGCGCCAGCGGAAAGACCAGCAGAAAGGCCAGGCCCGCAAAGGGAGGAATGACGCTTCCCATGGCCACGGCGTCCAGCCAGACAAGTTCAAAGGAGATGCCGAGCGCGATCGCCAGTTCCCAGTGGCCTGTCGCAAAGCCGGCTATCATGCCGAGCGCCAGCGGACGCTCCACCAGGCCCACGATGCAGGAAAAGCGGGCCGCCCCTACCAGGACAAAAAAAAACAGCAGGGAAGTCCGGCCAGCAGCAGATCAGAAAAGAGGTTCATGGGGAGCCTTCACAGACTGCGTCGGCACGGCGCGGAAGTCCATGGCCGTGCCCCGCGAGGCGAGGTTTCGAAGGGTGGCGATGTCGTCGCTGGAGAGCGCCACGTGGGGGTAGAGCTGGATCTTGCCGTCCGCATAGTGGAGGTTGCCGATGTTGAGCACGTCCATGGCAACGCCCGCCTCAGACGCCCCGCGCACGTCGTCGCAGGTTTCGTAGAGCACGAGGACGTTGGCGTCGCCGAAGCTCGCGATGGTCGAGGCCAGATCCGCCACGCAGACGAAGCGCACGTCGATTTTGCGGGGCACGGCCATCTGCATGATGGTCTGGCGTATGCTGTCGTGCGCCAGCTCGTCGTTGGCCACCACGAGATGCCGGGCATTCGTGTAGGGAAGCCATCCCTCGATGACCTGGCCGTGGATGAGGCGGTTGTCGACGCGGAACCACATGGCCTGGCTATCCCCTGGCCCTGTCGGCCTTCTCGTCGCGCTCGGAGCGCTCCGAACGGTCGGCGCGCTCGCCCTGGGACTTCTGCCGGCTCTTGAGCATGGAGCCGGGCACGACGATGCCCTTGACGCCGGCTTCGCTGGCCACGGCCGCAAGCTTTTCCAGAGGAAGCCTCCTGGCGGAGAAGACCTTGAGCAGCATGGGCAGATTGACGCCGGTAACGACCTCAACGCGGTGGGTGGCGAGCAGGGAGAGGGCAAGGTTGGTGGGCGTGCCGCCGAACATGTCCGTGAGGACGATGACGCCGGCGCCCTTGTCCAGGCGCTCGGCGGCATCCTTCAGGCGGCGCACGGTCTCCGGAACCTCCTGGCCAACGTCCACGCTGATGGACGTGCAGTCGCTCAGGGGTCCCAGAATGAACTCCGCCGTTCTGAGCATGGACGATCCGTAGTCCGCATGGGAGACCACGATGATGCCGGCCTCGGCCTGCGCCTCTGCGCTATTGTCGCAATTCGCTTCCGCCATGGACACTCCTCCCTAGGATTGGGGCGGACTGGAAGGCCGGGAAAGTGCCCCGGCCTTCTCCGCTGAATGCCCTCAGTGTGCCATTTTTCCAATGCAAGTCAACAGAGGGCAACGGCGTCAAACCGGCAGCGACGTCCGCCAGGAGCCCCGGCCTTGCCGGCGCAGGAGCCGGACGCTCTGCAGCGTGCCGGAAGGGCTCTCTGAGTTTTGGTCCGTTTTCTCCTCGCAGCAGCTCGTCGCTTGCTGAACCTTGCGGGGACGAACGGGTTGCCTGCTTGATTGAGCAGGTCTAGCCTAAACAGGAGCGCATCCCTCATGCATCTTGAATTTAAAAGCATCGCATATATCAATTTGTTTTCCAACAAATCTGATAATAAAAGCTTTATTATTATGATATTCTATATATAATTGATTTCATATCATTCAAAATATCAAAAATTGTTTCAAGCTTATCAGATGATTTTGTTTTATGTATATAATCTAAATAACTATAAATAATTTTTGTTATAAACAATATAAACGTTCTTCCTGTTTTATTTCCATCAGAGAACATTCTTTGTCTTTCTTCTGGTATTTTTGATTTCATTATATTAAAAAACTCTTCTTGCTCATCTAATAATTCACAATAGATATTCGATTCTATTGGATCAAAACATACCTTATGCATTGTATTTGCAAAGAATTCAGCTGTCATGATATGTTGCTTGTATTTTTGACTATTGAACGTGTAATCTTTCACCATCCTATCATTCTTTTCATAGCTTATATCATAGTAATAATAATTTTCTTCAATGCCTTTTTCATCATCAATCGACATCTTTTTGAGTTTTATTTCTTCTAACACATCTCTCTGTTCTTCTATTTCTATTTCTATATTTAAAATTTTTTCAGCTCTTGTTAGAGGATCAAGAAATAAATTTAATTTCAATCCATCAGCTACTATTTATAATTTTTTATTTATATCCTTGTTTTTAATATTGAATTGTTCATAATAAAATCTGTTATGAAACATGGTGTTAATGTGTTGTTATATGGTAATTTTTATTCTTTGCCATAACTCTATATTATAGCAGTATGATTTTTCAACTATAATGTAAAATGCTATCGTAAGAATAATATTAACATGTTGCAATCTATATTTAAATACTGTGCATAAGTCTTCATACACACCAGTAATTTTTGCTATTTCAAAAAGAAGCCAAGAGTTGCCATACAGGCGATTTTCGGACTGCCCCTCAGGGAGCATCTTGTTGGCTTCAGGCAAGCCACCTTGAACTTTTACTTCGCTTAGGTCCAAATTTTCAGGAAAAATGAGCTTTGTGCGCTCCTCTTCCGATGCAAGAAGAAATCTGGCATTGGGATGGAAGCGCAGATTCTCGTCTACTGTTCCCCAATGGACAGGCGGTATGCCCTCTTGCCGGTATCGGGATTCACGTGGCTAGGCTACGTGGCTGCGTACCGGCACTTCTTGTCCTTATGGATGACGACACGGTATGGGCTGTTGGCGTCCGGTTTCCTTGGCATGAGTCCTTCCTTCCAATAGAATTCTATTGGATTCAGGCTCGACTGTCAAAAAGATGATGAAAAAAATCTTTAAATTCAAACTATTGGCAAATTTCTCCCTTTGCCAAAAGAAAATGCGCCAACATTCAGGGGGCTCCAGAGCTAGCCGAGCGCCATGTGCCTGTGCTCAAGAGCCACCGGATAGCCCGCCTGGGCCAGGGCCTTGCGCACGGCCTCGGCCACGGCCACGGAACGGTGGCGGCCTCCCGTGCAGCCGAAGGCCACGGTGAGGCGGTAGCGCCCCTCGTTCTCCATGAGGGGCAAAAGGAAGAAGAGCAGATCCAGAAGCTTGGCGCGGAACTCCCTGGCCTTGGGCGTGGCGAAGACATAGTCGGAGACCTCGGGATCCTGGCCGCTGCGTGCTCTGAGCTCGGAGACGAAGTAGGGATTGGGCAGGAAGCGCAGGTCGAAGACGTAGTCGGCTTCAGCCGGAATGCCGTACTTGAAGCCGAAGGAGAAGACGTTGACGCGCAGTGCCCTGAGGCCGCCCTGGGGCGAGCGGAATCGCCGCTGGATGACGCGGCGCAGATCGTGGATGGAAAAGCGGGTGGTGTTGACCACCATGTCGGAGGCGCTGCGCAGGCCTGCCAGCCGGGTGCGCTCCAGATGGACCGCGCTCTCCAGGCCTATGCCTTCGCGCTCCAGAGGATGGGGGCGCCTGGTGGTCACGTAGCGGCGCATGATCTCGGGCGTGTCGGCTTCGAGAAACATGAGCTCGGGGCCGTAGCCGGCGTGGCGCAGGCTGGCGAGGGCATCCTGGATCTCGTCGAGGAAGCTCGTCTCGCGTATGTCGAGGCCGAGCACTATGCCCTTGAAGTGGGCCATGGAGGGCTTTTCCATGAGCTTGACCATCTCGGCCGCCATGCTGGACGGCAGGCCGTCGACGGTGAAATAGCCCAGATCCTCGAAGACCTGCATGGCCGTGCTCTTGCCCGAACCGGAAAGGCCGGTCACGATGCAGACGCGCCGGGACGGGGCTACGGCATCGGGCCCGATTCTGCCGGCCTCGGACCCGATTTTGCCGGCCTCTTCGTCCGCTTCGGGGAGCTGGGCTGCGTCAGGGCGCCTGTCCGGCGCCGAAGCAGAGGATGCAGGGGTCGCGCCTGGCGGAAGATTGGACGGAAAGTCTGGCTTGGCGTGCGTGTCCATGCGCTGCTCCGGATGCGTCCGGGAGGGACGGCTGAGGCCTGCAGGGCGCGGAGAAGGCCCGCGCGCCCTGCACGGCATCGGAAGTCTGCTAGACGATGGGGTCGATGAGGCCGTACGCGCCGTTGCGGCGGCGGTAGACGACGTTCACGCGCTCGGACTCGGCATTGAGGAAGACCAGGAAGTCGGAGCCTATGCTGTCGAGCTGCATGATGGCCTCTTCGAGGTGCATGGGCTTGGGATTGAAGCGGTTGGTGCCGACAACGCCCTCGCCCTCGGCTTCGCCTTCAAGATTGTAGGTAAAGACGTCAACGCTGGCGTTGCGGGCCTCGCGGCGCTGCTCCTTCAGGCGGGCGACGTGCTTCTTGATCTGGCTTTCGAGCTTGTCGTGCACGAGGTCGATGGCTGCGTACATGTCGCTGCTCTGCTCGCTGGCGTTGAGGTGCAGCCCCTCGCCGACCACGGTCACCTCGCAGCGGTTGCGGAACTTGTCCACTGTCAGGACGACGCCGACTTCAAGGCCTGAGGACTTGCCGAAGAAGCGCCCCATCTTCTCCATGCGACGGCGGGCGTACTTCTTGAGGTGCTCGGAAGCTTCGAAATTCTTGAAAGTGAAGGCAATATTCATACGTACTCCTTGTTTTCCCCGCCCCTCCAAGCCTGTCCGGACCGCGGAGGGCGCCGGCCGGAGCCGCGCGGGGAGCTTCAAGTCCGGATGCAGAGCAAGTCCCTGCGTCCACGGTGCTATTCAGCTTCAAGGGCCTTTTGCGCAGGTTCCCGTCCCAGCGGGAGCGTGCAGAAGTCCTCGATACGAAAGTCGCATCCACCGCCAGTCTTGTCAACTTCCCTCGTACAGTGGCACAGCGGCACGCACAGCGCGGCAAAGCGCGCGGACGCGACCGGCAGAGGATGGCAAAGGATGGTATCTCGATTCGACTACCATTAAAAAAACGTCTAGCGAAATCCCAAAGTCTCGCAAAGCGTAACTCTCCATATGAAAGGTTTTTCGGACTGGGACTTGCCTTCGCAGGGAATGATGTGAAAAAGTCGAAAAATCCTTGCCATATTTTCCCTGTAGCCGTTACAAGCAGGCTCCCGGGCAGTTCTGCTCACTCCACGTCTCAAAAAAACTAAATTTCTTTAACGCCTTCTCCACCCGCCGGCTTGCCCTGTTGGCCTGTCCAGGCGGCGCCTCGCCAGCGGCGGCCTTGGAGCCCGCCCGTCCCGGCACCCCAGAACAACACTCAAGCCAAGGCTTTTCCAGCCGACTTCGGAGAAGACAAGCCATGAAGCTTCAACCCGACCTTCCCGACTGCAACGCACACCCCGACCAGCCTCTCCTCGACCCCGCCCCCGCCCTGCCCCCCTCTGCCGAAGCCGCAAGCAACGCGCTCCAGGACAACCTGGCTGCTCTGGCCCAGGCCGGCAACCCCAGTGCCCAGGCCAAGCTTGGCGACCAGCTGCTCTATGGCAAGGGATGTCCGGCCAACCAGCCCCAGGGCATTTCCTGGCTCTGCAAGGCGGGCCTTGCCGGCGACCTCGACGCCATACTCGGCCTCGGCCGGTGGTACATGAAAAGAACGCCGAGCTACAGCCTCGACCAGGCGCGCTTCTGGATCTCCAAGGCGCTTGCCACGGGAAGCCCCCTGGCTCAGGAGTACATGGGCGATGCCGTGCTCGCCCTGAACCTCGGCCCCGAGAGCGTCTTCAAAGCAGCCCAGCTCTACAGGACAGGGGCGCGCTCGAATCCGAACTGCCTCGCCAAGCTCCTTGAGCTGTACTGCAAGGAGCTGCTCGGCGCGATTCCCTCCCACGAGCGCAGGATCTGCCTCCAAAGGCTGGAGACGCTCGCCAGCCAGAAAGTGACCCACGCCCTGCGGGTCGCGGGAGAGAGCTACCTCGAGAACCTGAAGCGCAAAGCCGTCACGCGCCTTCGGCAGGGCGCCGTGCTCGGCGATCGGATCTGCCAGCGCAAGCTGGCACTGGTCATGGCACGCACCAAAACCAGCATACGCGCCATGAAGGGGGCCTGGCACTGGATGTCGCTTGCGGCCCAGGACGATCCCGAAGCCCAGTACGAGCTCGGCGTCTGGCTGGCGAAGGGACGGGGATGCAAGGCCGATCCCAAGCAGGCAGAGCACTATTTGCGCCTTGCCTCCTACTCTCTTCCCAAGGCCCTGGTCAAGCTCGGCACCCTGCTTGCGGACGATGCAGACGAAGTCCGCAAAGCCGAGGGCCTTGCCATGCTTGGCAAGGCGGTCTCGCTCGGCCTGTCCGAAGCCTGCTTCGAGCTTGGCGTCCGCGCCCTGGCCAGCAACGAGAGAAAGGAGGCCGCAGACTTCTTCCAGCAGGCCGGCAGCAGCCACGGTCCGAGCCTGCGCAAGCTCGCCGAGATGGCGCTCGACGAGGCGCACGGCCAGAACGACGGCAAAGCCTGGGAACTCATGGCGCAGGCTGCCGGTCTCGGCGACGCCGAGGCCATGCTGGCCCTGGCGCACCGCAAGCTCGCCATGGCGAAACAGGCCGGGGACGGCGAAGGCGCTCCTGCCCTGCGCAGAGAGGCCTACCGGCTTATGCAGGCAGCCTGCCGGAAGAACCATTCCCAAGCCATGTACGAGCTCGCCCTGCTCGCCGAGGCAGGCGCCTCCGAGTGCGGCTGCCCCAAGACGCTTCACGCCAAGGCGGCCCGGCTCGGGCATCTGGGTTCCATGGAGTGCCAGGCAGATGCCTTGCTTAAAGAGGCAAGGACGGCCAGCAAGGACTTGCCGGGCCCGGCGACCAAGGGCCATGGCCTGACGCGCGGAAGCAAGGCAGCCAAGATCCTGCGCCAGGCAGCCGGCCTCGGCAGCGCGGCTTGCGCCTGCAAGTACGGTGCCCTGCTGGAGGAGGGGTACTTCGTGCCGCAGAACCTGCCCCTAGCGCTTTCCTGGTACGGCAAGGCGGCCGCCAAGGGCGACAGCGAGGGACACTGCCGGCTGGGGATGCTCCTCCTGAAGATGGGCGGGCCCCGCGAAGCCGAAGGCTGGTCCGAGCTTGCCAAGGCCGCAGGGCTCAGACATCCCGACGCCAGAACCGCCCTGGCCAGGCGCAGCCTGGCCTGCGGAGACCGGAACCTGGCCGGGGACTGGCTGGAAGCGCATCTGCAGCGCCTGGCGGACCAGAAAAGCCCCGAGGGCATGTTCCTGCTCTCGGAGGCCCTTGACCGGAAGTGGTTCCAGAGCCGCCGCCTCGGCGAGGGCCACAGCATGCTCGTCAAAGCAGCCGAGATGGGGAACGTGGACGCCCTGCTCAGACTCGGCGACATGCACGCCTTCGGCAGAGGCATCGACCAGAACCGCGAAAAGGCCAGGGTGCACTATGCCAAGGCCTTCATGCTGGGTTCGCGCGAGGCGGGCGAGCGCCTGAAAAGCCTGCCTGTGCCGAACGGCAACGAGCCCTGGATGGCCAAGAGGCCGAACAGGAAGCGGAACGCGACGAGGTAGCGCGACGCTGGCGTCACCAGATCAGCGCCCTTCGGCAGACGCGGGGGGCGCTGCGCCCGCCCAGCCCGCGATCGCCTGCGGGAGGGGCTGGCACAGTCCCGCCAGGGATACGCTGAACAATTCATCATCGGCTCGACTGCTCCTTGACATTGCAAGGAGCTAGCCGAGCCATCTCGCTGAAAAACGCCTTTTGCCAGTGCGTGCCTAGAGCACTTTTCTGCGCTTGGACGACGGGGGGATGTCAAGGGCGCCGCGGTACTTGGCCACGGTGCGGCGGGCAATGGCCACGCCGAGCCTGTCCTTGAGGCGGGCGCCTATCTCCTCGTCGCTCAGGGGCTCCCTGGGGTCCTCGTCGGCAACGATCTTCCTGAGGAAGGCCTTGACGCTCTCGGAGCCCACCTGGCCGCCGTCCGTCATCTCCACAGCCGAGTTGAAGAAGAACTTGAGCTCGAAGAGGCCGTGGGGGGTGGCTGCGTACTTGCTCGTGGTGATGCGGCTCACCGTCGATTCGTGCATGCCTATGTCCTCGGCGACCTCCTTCAGGATCAGTGGCTTGAGTCCGCGCACGCCCTCTTCGAAGAAGCGGCGCTGGTGCTTCACGATGCTCTCGGTGACCTTGTAGAGGGTGCGGCTGCGCTGCTCGAGGCTGCGGATGAGCCACGAGGCGGCCTTCTTCTTCTCGAGGCAGTACTCCCGCTCCTGCTTCGTGCCGTGCATGCCCGCCTCGCAGGTTTCGGAGATGGTGAGCCTCGGCAGGTCCTCGTCGTTGAGCAGGATGACAAAGTCGCCCCCCAGCTTGCGCACGTAGACGTCGGGGCTCACGTAGACGGGATCCGAGCCGCCGAAGCTGGCGCCGGGCATGGGATCGAGGGACTTGATGACGGCCATGTACTCCTTGAGGTCGTCCTCGTCGAGCTTGAACTTTTTCATCAGCCGCCTGAAACGGCCGGACTCGAAGTCGGCAAGGTGCCGGGCAACCATCTCGACGAGCACCGGATCCCCCTCCAGGCCCTTGTCCCTGATCTGGACGAGCAGGCATTCCTCGGGGGTGCGGGCCGCGACGCCGACAGGATCGAAGTGCTGGATGCGGGCAAGCACGCGCTCGACCGTCGCAGGGCTGGTGCCGGCCATCTGCGCCACCTCCTCGCAGGTGGCCTGAAGATAGCCCGAGGAGGAAAGGTTGCCGATGATGCATTCGCCTGCCGTCACCTCTTCCGGCTCGAGGGAGGAGAGATGGAGCTGCCAGAGCAGGTGCCCGGCCAGGGTCGGCTTCTCGGCGTAGCGCGTCTCGGCGGGCATCTCCTCCTCTTCCTGGCTTTGGCGCTGCTGGTAGTCCCTGGGCGAACTCGCAAAGTCGCCAAGGTAGTCCTCCCAGTCGGCGTTGCGCGACGACTCGCCGTCGTAGACCCGATCCTCGTCGCCGGCCTGGGGCCGGTCGTCCGTCCCGTCGGCTTGGCGCTTCTCGTCCGGCGTGGGCTGGTCTGCGGCCTCTTCCAGGAAGGGATTTTCCAAGAGCTCCTGGTGCACCGCCTCCACCAGGTCGAGGCGCGACATCTGCAGCAGCTTGATGGCCTGCTGCAGCTGCGGCGTCATGACGAGCTGCTGGCTGAGTTTCAGCTGCTGGCGTAGTTCAAGAGCCATGAAAAACCTCCCCTCCACAGGAATGGACGCGCGGCTGGGCGCCTGCCATCCGGAAAAGCCGCCTTCGGGATGCGCATTCGGGATGCCGCCTTCGCAATGCCCTCTTCGGGAGGGTTCCTCAGCCGGCTTCGCGCAGCGCCTGGCCCGACAATAGCCCAGCGCTCCCCACCCCGCAACTCCGCCGGCCGGCGCCCCAGGGCCTGCCTGGGCTGTTCCGGACGGCGCGCCAGCCCATGCAAGCAACTGGAAACGCCCCGCATTTCCGGGCCGGCCGCAGCCCTTCATTCCCAATTTTGGAACGAAGATCTTTTTTCTCAGCGGAGCGCAGGCGGTCGCAGAGCAGGTCCAGCGCGCCTTCCCTGCCGCCTGCCCGCGGCCGGGCTCCCTCCGGCCCCCCTCCGGCACCCATCTGGGAAAGGATGCATGCGCCCGCCGCCCCCGGCGCCGCACCGGCAAAGACCTCACTTGAGGCAGAGGCCGCAATCCAGTATATTCGGGCCCGCGTCCGGCGCCGCCCGGAGGCGGACGCATCCCGCTCAACGAAGCCACTATCCGGAGGCTCCCTACCATGAAAACCAACGCCAGCTGGGGCGGCCGCTTCAAGGAAGGCCCCGCCGAGGCTGTCAAAGCCTATACCGAATCCGAATCCTACGACCGCAGCCTCGCCCCCCAGGACATCCGCGCATCCAAGGCCCATGCCCGCATGCTGGGCCGCCAGGGCGTCATCTCGGCCGCCGACGCCGAGACCCTCGTGCAGGGCCTGGAAGCCGTCTGGCAGGAGATACAGTCCGGCGCCTTCCAGTGGAAGCCGGAACTCGAGGACGTCCACATGAACATCGAGGCCCGCCTCACCGAGCTGGTGGGCGACGTGGGCAAGCGCCTGCACACCGGGCGCAGCCGCAACGACCAGGTGGGGCTCTCCTTCCGCCTGCACGTGGCCGACTGCATGGACGAGTGGCGCCGGCTTCTGCTCAGGCTCATGGCCCGCATCGGCCAGCGCGCCGAAGAGCACCGGGACGCCGTCCTCCCCGGCTGCACCCACATGCAGCCGGCCCAGCCCGTGTCCCTGGCCCACCATCTTCTGGCCTACGCCTGGATGCTACGTCGCGACGTCCTGCGCATCGAGGACAGCCTGAAGCGCGTGCGCGTCTCTCCGCTGGGCGCGGCGGCCCTTGCCGGCACCACCTACCCGCTTGACCCCGAAAGCGTGGCTGCGGAAGTGGGCTTCGGCGGCATCTACGAAAACTCCATGGACGCGGTCTCGGACAGGGACTTCGTCCTCGAGGCCCTCTTCGACGCCTCGCTGTGCATGGAGCACCTCTCGCGCCTGTGCGAGGAAATCATCATCTGGGCCAACCCCTGCTTCGGCTTCGTCTCGCTCTCCGACGGCTACGCCACCGGCTCCTCCATCATGCCGCAGAAGAAGAATCCCGACGTGGCGGAGCTCATGCGCGGCAAGACCGGCCGGGTCTACGGCGCCCTCATGGGCCTGCTCACGGTCATGAAAGGCATGCCGCTGGCCTACAACCGCGACCTGCAGGAGGACAAGGAAGGCTGCCTCGTCGCCTCCCGCACGCTTGCCGCCTCCCTCCGCGTCATGGAGGGCATGCTCGCCGAGATCCGCTTCAACACGG
>JAEEGL013655114.1_pt1 | contig 35514 bp, 17 predicted proteins | sample 9134231 | NCBI WGS metagenome assembly JAEEGL01 (sample SAMN16246548, study PRJNA631951) | gut metagenome | biome: gut microbiome; feature: rumen; material: fiber-attached | host: Bos | place: Iran: Karaj | collected 2018-10 | reverse complement strand
GGGTGAACTTTTTTCTGTTTTCTGCTATTGTTTTCATAGGTTTCTTTTCTCCGTTATTAGTTTTTGTGTGGTAACAAAATTATAACAGTTTAAAGAAACCTTTTCTTTTATTTTGGCGACATTATATTTTACTGCTTACATATCTGCTTTCTTAAACACAAATAAGAATAATTCTATTTTGAATAATATCTCAAATTATTTTCGGTATTAAATAATTTATATTTTTATTTTTTTCTTGCATTGTTAGAAAAACTTGAGTAACATATTAATATTATTATGAAAAAGTATTACATTTCCATTCTTGTATTTACACTGCTGTCTTTTACAGCATGTAATAAAAATCAGGTATTTTCTCAAACTCAAACAACAAATATGACTGGCAGCGAATTATTGTCACAACTTATTAAGTATGAAAAAGAGCATACAGAGGATTTCTGTTCAAAAATTGATCTGGCTAATTATTTCATAACAATCGGCGATTATTCTACCTCTGATGACTATCTTACCAGAGCTGAATCTATTATAAACAAATGTCCTTCCGGAAAAAAAGGAAAAGAATATAAAACTTTACTATATGGAATGAAAGCCCATATTCTTTTGTATCAGGGAAATCCTGAAGAGGCATTAAAATATGCTGACCTTGCAATTGAACAAGATAAGAAAAAGAATATTCATTATAACTATATAAAGGGGCATATTTATATTTCGCAGAACAATAATTCGAAAGCTCTTGAAATTTTTGATGAAACCTATCAAAAGGTTCCTGATCAGTTATTAGCAGAAGATGAAAGAGCTTACATGTATTTACTTGCAGATGCCAATAGAATAGAAGAGGCAAAAACCATTCTTGAAAAATATTTTGAAAACGGGACATATTTCTATGGACTAGGTATTTTTGCATCTTCAATTTATGAAGAATTAAAAGATTTTAACAAATCACTTCTTTCTGCATTTCTTGATTATGAATACAATTCCTGTTTTTCAGACTTCGATGAACAAAGTTTTTTTTCTAATCTCGATAAAATTGTCAGCACATATTCTTCTGCACAAGATTTATTCTCAATACAACAGACAGTGCAATTTCTTAAAAGCATTTATGATAAATCAATTATTATAGATTATGAATCGGATTTTTTTGTTGCTGATTATATTAAGTATATTAAGAAAATCCAGAATAACACCTTTAGCAGTTTTGATGTAGACGGATTCCTAAAGTTAGAAAACAATTATTCTTCATTTCCTTCGTATTACTGGAATGCCTGGAATGGTTTTATCAATGTAGATCCAACTCAAAAAAGTACCTACACACCTCTGCTTAATAAAATCATTTTATTAGGATCTAACAGATACTCTACAGCCGCTCGTAGTGAGCTTGGTAAACTTGCAGGCTTATCAGAAGAAGATTGTTCTAAAATACTTCTTGCTGAAGAAGTTGATTCTTTGCTTTCTCAGTACGTAATTAACAATGATGAAAATTTATTAATTCCAATTTTTGAACTATTATCTTTACCAGACAATATATATGAAATTAATGCTGTATCTATCATCAAGAGATATGCATTTAATATGGCATTAAGAAAAGAAATGGAGAAGAAGTTTAATGATTCTAAAGGACGTTTAACAGAAAGGTTGAGTTATATTTTATTATAAAAAGTTTATCCTATGAAAAAAAGTTTTATTATATTTCTCTTGTTTTCCTTATTTTTTATATCCTCATGTAAAAAGAATAATGAAGACACAACAAAGCTGTATCTTTCCGCACTGGAAGAATACTCTTCAAAAAACCTTGACCAGGCCCTCGCAATTTTAAAGCTTGCAAAGCAGGCTGGAAAATCATCTCCTCAAATTGACTTTCTAACAGCAAAAATTTATTTCTTTCAGAATGATTATGAAGAATGCTCAAAGCTTCTGGATAAAATTCTTAAGAAGAATAAAGATTTTACTGAAGCAAGAATTTGGAAAATCAGATGTGACATTGTTTCCGGAAATTATGAACTTGCTGAAGAAGAATTAGAGAAAGAGATATCGCTGAATATGACCGACTGGCGTATTTTTTATTTATACTCTCTACTTTCACAAAAAAAAGAAAAAATCGATGAACAGTTAATTATGTTAAATAATGCTGAAGTATGCTTACAAGATGCAGCTAAAGTTTTTAATTCAGCTGCAATGACCTGGGGTCTCTTAGGCATGGATGAAAAAGAAAAACTTTATCTTCAAAAAGCAAAAGTACTGGAAAATTCAAATATAAAAAGTGAGACTGAAAATGAAAACTATTAAATCCCTAGTATTATTATGCTGTATGTCAATTTTGACATTCTTATTTTTTACCTCTTGTGTTTCTTTAAGCTCAGGAAGTGGATATGAAAAATATCCTGATAAGAACACGACTTATGGCATAGAAATAAATGATGTTACCGTCTCTAATGACAAGGTTTTAGATACTGATATTGCAGATCAGATATATGCAATTGTAGAATCTATTCTTGGCTCAACAGAGCAGGAAAACACAATTCCTTTACAATTAGATATTGAAATTATACAACGCTCTTTTTTCTATAAAATTGAACAGAAAAACTCTATATATGTCTCCTACTATCTTTATGATTCTGTTAATTTAGTTATGCAAAAAGGTTTTTATATTGAAACTTCTGAAACAATTATTTCAAGTAAAACTCAGTATAAAATCTCCCAGCGAATTACTAAAGAAATAAAAAGGTTTATCAAGAAATCAACAAAATTATATAAAGAAAAGAAATGAGTAAAAAGATTTATTTAGTATTTCTCATTATATTCTGTGATTTTTGTCTTTACTCACAGATAACCTTTTCCTCTCCTGAAGAAGCTGCTGAATATGCTTTAATAAATTCTCCTGAATATAATTACAACAGATTAAACACAGAACTTTCCATGAAAATTTCTAAACGTTCAATCACAGAGTTTTTTCCTACTTTAGGATTTTCATGGTCAGATAACAAAACCTTAAATTATAATTCACCTGATTCTAATACAGATTCATTTTCTATTTCGGTTAATCAGTTTTTATTTGATGGAGGAAAAAAATGGTTAGCTTATGAAATGGGAAAAACGAGTAGCTTTTACAGCTATAGAGAATATCTTCAAAGTGAAAAAGAATTTCGTTCTCAGATAATTGCACAATATTTTGAATGTATAAATCAACTGGAAATGCTTCATATAAAAAAAGAACTTTTAGAAGTTGCAAATGACCAACTAGAAATTCTAAAGACGGAATATGAATTGGGTATAACTCTTGAGAATGACTATCTTGAATATCTTATAAAAGTAAAAAAACTTCAAAATGAATATGACCAATACAAGCGTCAATATGAAGCTCTATTGCGTAAATTTAAAATTGCATTAAGTCTTTCTACCGATGTCGAAGTAATACTTACAAAACCAGAAACTGAAGAGAAAATATCACAGTTCTTTTTAGATAAACACATTGAATATTTATGGGAAAGATATAAAACAGTAAGTCCTGCTGTTCAAAAATTAAATGCTTCCCTATATTATGCAAAAAAACAATATGAATACTCTAAAAAACAATACATGCCGGAAGTATCTTTTTCTGGAAATATATCCTTCTCCGGTGAAACATACCCTTTAACACAACCAAATTATACCTTTAAAATTAACATTGCTTTTTCAAATTTTCCTGTACTTCCAGTGACAACTTCTACAGGAGCAGGCTTAAACAGTAAAGGAAAGTTGAATAATTTTAAGGATGAAGTTTCTACAACAATTTCCCCTCAACTAAATTATGTGAATAATTTAAAAGCAAATGAAATTTCTATTAAACAAAAAAAGCAGGAACGGGAAAAAACAATAAATGAATATTATGAAAATTTCTTTGACATAATTTCCCAGCATGATGATTACACAAATAACATAATTATATTTGATGAAACAATAAAGCTGCAGGAACGAAGACTAGAAATCAGTTTAGAACAAGTAAACTCTGGCAGAGTTAAACGCCTTGATTACCTTAATGAACTTATTGAACTTTCAACTCAGAAAATACAATTTATAGATTCAAAAAACAATCTTTTATTGTCTACCCGAACAATTGAAATTATGCTTGATATTCCATTTGGAGGTTTGCAGGATGCATGTAAATAAATCGTTAATACTTTTATTATTATTCATTATTTTTTCTTCATGCAAGCAAAATAATAAAAAACAGGATGACTCTAAAATGACTGTAAATGTCATTAAAGTTCAAAATAAGATTTTGGATAACACTTTAAATAATTTCGGAACAATATCTTATAAATCAAAAAATGATGTTACAAACCTTGTTGCTGGAACAATAATTTCCTTCAATGTGAAAGAAGGTGATACAATAAAAAAAGGTCAAACAATCTGTCGTTTAAGAAATGTTCAACTTGAAATAGAAAAAGAACAATGTTTAAGCACCCTTGAGTCTGCAAACGCAGCTTTAGCCATTCAAAACGTAAATGTAGCAGATCAGAAATTATCTATTGAGAGCCGTCTTTTATCTCTTGAAAAATCAGAAATGACAATTAAACAGAAAAATCTTGAATTAGAATCCAAACAAAAAGATTTAGAAAGCTCTGAACGATTACATGATATTGGTGGTACCACTGATGTAGAACTTGAAAAATTAAAAATAAGTATTTCATCTCTAGAAACAGAAATTGCCGTTCTGAAAAAAGAATTAGAAATATCATCACTTGGTTTACGAAATATTGATTTAATTCAAAACGGAATAACACCATCCGACAATCTGGAAGAAAGAAAAAATCAACTAATTGAACTGAATATAAAATCTGCCTTGTCACAAGTTGATTCAGCAAAAGCGCAGGTAAACTCTGCAAAACAAAAGCTAAATTCTATAAACAAACTTATTGAAGAATTAACAATACACTCCCCTGTTGATGGAATTGTAGGTACAAAATATTTTGAAAACGGAGAATATGTAAAAGAGAACGAAAAAATAATTACTATAATCGATACAGCATCTGTATATGGAGTTTTCTACGTACAGGAACAGGATATGGTGAATTTTGAAATTGGAGCTTCTATGAATATTTCAATTCCTTCACTAAATAAATCATTGAATTCTAAAATAGATGAAATTTCTCCTGTAGCAGATCCGCAAAGTGGTAATTTTTCTGTAAAAACAGTCTTAAAAAATAAAGACGGCAAAATAAAACCTGGAATGTTCATAAAATGTTCAATTCAAAAAGGTGAACAAAATAGTTTTCCTTGTATTAAAGACACAGTTCTTCTTTCTAATGATGAAAAAAATGCAAAAGTATTCTGTGTTGTTAATAATTTACTTATACAAAAAACAATAAATATTAAAGCACATAAAGACGGATTTATTTGGATTGATTCAGGACTTAATGAAGGGGATGTTGTTGTAAACAAACCTTCGCCATTTTTAAAGGAAGGACAATATGTTGAAACAAAAAAATAGATCGTTACTACTTCTCCTCCCCTTATTAATTTATTCATGTTCATTTATTGAGTTTAAGGATTTAGAGATATCCTTTAATATATCAGAAAATCAACGTTATTTTTCTAAAAACTATATATCGATTGATTTTTCTTATACACCAAAAACAACGGATAATGAAAAATGTATTGTTTTAAAGGAAAATGAAAAAGCTGTAAATATTGATATAACATGGAAAGAAAACTATTGCTTAATAAATCCTTCTGAGGGCTGGAAAAAAGGACTACCATACGAGCTTACTGTTCAAGGTACAGTTTACACAAAAGATAACGGAAATTACAAGGTAGATTATGCAAGATATTTTACTTATGGAGATAAAGAAAAGCTATTTAAATTAACATCTGTTTCCATTAAAGATGGGACGACTATTTCAGAAAAAACACCAATAGAGTTTACATTCAACAAAGAGATTAATCAGGTTTCATTTAATGAAAATTTCAAGTTATCTCCGCATGTTGAATATGAAACAATTTTTAACAATAACAAAGTTACAATAGCTCCGCTCGAAAACTGGCAGATTAATACTTTTTTTGAATGGAATTTTGAAAATTTAAAATCAAATGAAAATTATTATATTAACAAAAAGAATTCCGGATTTTTCAAAACACCTGATGACACTGAAATCCCTTATGTTGTTTCTACAGATATTGTTTCAATTTTTGAAAACACCTATACATGGCTTAATAGAGATTTATCTTTAATAGTTAACGGGCAGGCGATTGGATTTATTTTTTCAAAATCTATGGATTATGATTCAATAAGAAATTCTCTTACATTTTCACCTGCTTTAAAGGGTGATTTAATAAAGTTGCCTGATTCAGATGATAAAAAATTTATTTACATTCCTTCTGCTGATTTTAAGCTTGATACCCAATATAAAATGCTGTTATCAACAAATGCAAAGGATAATAATGGGCATACACTGAAAGAAGAATTCATAAAACTTTTCAAATCTGCAAATAATTATATTACAATAAATAAAATCTATCAGGAACACTCTCAACAGGGAACAGATGATACAATTATATATGATGGACAAGATGCTTCTATAATAAATACGATTGAACTTCCTACAGGTCAAAACAAAATATCGATAACAATTGAATTATCAACTCCGATTGAAGCAGAATTCAAATATATAGCAGAAAACAGTATTAACATCTCGCTTGTTTTCCCTAACACAGAAAGTAATCCTTCAATAAGTTCTATATCATGGAATTCAACAAACGATAAAATGAGAATTGATCTAAAAGATTTATCAAAAGGAAATCAAGACAGACCTGTATATTATAAGATTAATATAACAGGAGGAGAAAATGGTATAAAAAACAAATCCGGTGAATATATGAAGGAGTCATTATGCGTAAACTTTATGACAAATTAATTATTCTTTCAGTTGTACTAATTTTCATTTTCATTTCCTGCGCAAATCAAGTAATACCCTATATTACAGTTACAGATGTTTCATATAAAGAAAACTTTATTAAAGTTTCCTTATCAAGTGAGCCAAACGAAAATAAATGTTTAGAAGCTTTTTCATTTTATAAAGATGATATTGAAATTAAAGGTTCTTTTAAGTTTTCGGAAAAAGTTTTTTATTTCTACCCCACTGAAAAAATTGATGCAAAACACGATTACACAGTTGAGATTTCTACAGAGCTTGAAGATACAAAAGGACATTCTCTGGAGCATCCTTATATATATAAGTTTTCAATAAAGGAGGAAAATATACCACCACATATTCTTTCTGTAACACCAGAAAATGAATCTGAAGTCACTTCATTATCTTTCTCTCCAAAAATTGTTTTTTCAGAACCCGTTAATAAAAAATCGTTTGCAGAAGCTTTTTCTATAACACCTTCAATTCCATTCTTTTGCATCTGGGGTGTTGATGACAGCTCTGTGGAAATTGTTTTTGAAAAAAACTTAAGTAAAAATACAACTTATACTATTACAATTAATACATCCTTAGTAGATACCCAAAACAACTGCATGCGGGCTGATTACAAAAGTAATTTTATTTATTGTCCAAAAACCCAATATCCATTTTCATATAAAGTCTTTTTAATTGATGAAAATGAATCTGAAATAGATAGTTCATTAACTATAGAGGCTTCTAATAATGCTGCATTTAGAATTGATTTTTCAAATGAAGTTTCTATTGATACTATTTCCTCATATATATCAATTTATCCCGAATTACGAGTATCCTATATACCAGACTGGAAAACATCTAAATCATTAACCATTTCATTATCTGAAACTCCAGAATGGAATACACCATATACACTAACAATAAATGGCGGTTTATCAGATGTTTATTCTCAAAAGGTGCCAGATAAACAAACCTATAATATTATTTTCTCAAAAGAAAAGAATAGACCTGTAGAGTTTATAAAAGGCTATTTCTTAACAGAAGAAGGTGCTACAACAGAAAATAAATTTTTCCCGATAGATTATAGTAATGTCTACAACTTTCTGAATATTCCGGTTGAATATACAGGTAGTCAACCTGTAGGTCAATCTGAGTATGTAACAAAAAATTTAAATCTTTATTGCATATTCAGGATTTCAAAAGAAGCACAAGGATTAGATATTCCATCGGTTTTATCCGGCATTAAAATTAATCCAACAAATTCCTGCCTTAGTGTAATAATTGAAAAATGTCATTTTTACACAAGTGCTGAATACGAAGCTTCTCCAATAGGCTCATTTCAATTTACACAAGAAGATACCTCAGAATGGAATCTGGCCGTAATTTGCCTTGACCTTACTGTTCAGGTATACCGAGCAGAGGGATTAATCCGTTTTACATTTAATGATTCCATAATGGATAATCTGGGCAATAAAATGAAGGAGGAATTACTGTTTTCGTATAATAAATCATGAAACGAATAATTACTTTTTGTGTAAATCATGCAATCTCTGTTATTATGCTAATTCTCTGCATAGTTCTATGTGGATTTATAAGTATTTTTTCTATAAAGATTGATTTCCTGCCTCTTATTGGAGAGCGACACCTGCTAGTAACCACTCAATTTGAAGGAATCCCCGCTTCTGAAATGAAAAAACTGGTAACAATTCCTATAGAAGATTCTGTATCTTCTTTAAAGGGAGTTAAGAATATTGAATCTGTAACCAGAGACGGTATTTCTTTAATTACAATTGAATTGCATTGGAATTCAAAGGTCGAACTGGCTCTTACAGAATGCAGGGAAATAATAGATGCCTGCTTTGAATCTTTACCCTCTAACTGCGAAAAACCAAATGTAAAAATATTTAATCCGAGTCAGACAGAAGACTTTACACTTTGTGTAAAAAGCCGTGATTCAGATTTGCAATATGGCAGATACATTGTAGATTATGATATCAAGCCAAGACTTCAAAGATTATCGGGAGTTTCTTCCGTTTCCGTTTCTGGCGGATTAAAAGAAGAAGTTCATGTTATTTTAAATAAAGAAAAAACTGAAAGCAGTCTATTATCTATTCAAAGTGTTTCAGACATAATTGCTGAATCCAATTTTGAATATCCTGCAGGCTTAATAACTGAAGGAAATAAAGAATTTGTTTTTAAAACCTCTGGCTTATTCGATAATCTGTCAGAAATTACACAAATACCTGTTTTAAATTCAAATACCGGTATTATACGGTTAGGTGACATAGGAACAGTTGAAAACAGCAATAAAGATAAAGACTCATTCTTTATGTATAACGGAGAAGAATGTATAAGCATATCTATATTTAAAAAATCAGATTCAAGTCCTGTTGCTGTATCAAAAGCAATACAGGCAGAAGTAGACAATCTTAATTATTTATACGGAAACTATTTTTCTTTTGAATTAATAAACGATCAATCTCTTCAACTAAAATCTGCAATAATAAATCTGCTTATTTCAGCAATTATTGGAATTTTAATAACCTTTATAATTTTATTTGTATTCTTTAAAACTGCAAAAACCTCTTTACTTGCTGCAAGCATGATACCTCTCTCAATTTTGTTTTCAATAATTATACTTAGATTTTTTGGAAGAACAATTAATATTCTTTCACTTTCTGGTATAACCGTTGGAATAGGAATGGTTGTTGACCCGGCTACTGTTGTAATTGAGAATATTCATAAAAAGTTGAATTCCAGAAATAATCTTGCAGAAATTGTTATTTCTTCAACAAATGAAGTTTCACTCTCTTCTATAGGCTCTGCTCTTACAACAATTATTGTTTTTATACCATTTTTCTTTTTAAATGGAATACTCGGAAAACTATTTAAAGATATTTCCATAGCTGTAATTTCTTCTATCGGATTTTCGTGTATATTGGCTATGACTTATATCCCGTCTACCTATTATTTATTTTTATCAAAAAATAAATTCTCCAATGGAATTAAGCTGAATAAACTTGAAGCATTATACGAGAAAAAATTAAATCTGTTTTTTAATAAAAAATATTTAGGCAGCCTGATTCTTTTATCTTGTACTTTAGCTGGACTTATATTATTTTTCGCTTTAAAGAAAGAATTATTACCTCATACCTACAATAAAGAAATAACTGCAAATGTATTATATGAAGAAGGCACTTCAATAAAAAAAATACAACAAGATGCCGAAACCATTTATTACGAATTAAATAATAATTCAGATATAAGTAAGATTCGTATTACAGGCGGAATTGACTCTAAGAATTATGAAAAACTTTCAAACCCAAATTTGAGAAAAGAGTTATTACAAATCTCCTTTGAAGCAAGTAATATAAAAAATGCAAGACAACAATTAAACTCTCTAATCTCAGTTATCTCTGATGAGTATTCCATCAATTCAGGAAAAGATATTTTATCAAATCTTATCAATATTGAAAAAAATGTTTACATGGTTTCCGGTGAAGATGAAGACATACTTGATTTCAGAGTTAGCAATATAGTTCAAAATGATGATGAAATTATTCCAAACAGTTTTATTTTTGAAAATATTTTTTCACCAGATAGAACAGCCTGCTCACGTTATAATATTGGTGCCATCAATACAGCAATTATTGCCCACAATACTCTGGAAGGTGTTTACTCAACTTATATGTATAAGAATGGTAGACAAATTCCTGTAAAGGTTATGTATCCAAAAAACTGAATTCCAACAATTGAACAATTACTTGAAGCAAATATTATTCTTGATAACAATATAGTTCCATTAAAAAGTCTGGGAAGCTTTCATAAAGAAAACAATAACAAAATCATTTATAGAAACAATAGATTAGACAGCAAAAAAATCAAAACAAAAGACCAGCGTACAATTCCTACATCAGAATATGTAATTTCATTAGAGGAAGAAAATCTGAAAGAATTATTCAATAATGCAATAATTTTACTTGGAATAATCTTACTGCTTCTATATTTTGTTATGGGCGCACAATTTGAATCCTTCACAATTCCTGTATATATTCTTTGCGCAATTCCATCTGCTTTTATAGGTGCATTTTTATCTCTATTTATCTTCCGACAAACAATAAATATAAACAGTGTAATAGCACTCGTAGTTTTATTCGGTCTCTCTGTTAATAATGCAATTATTTTGTACGAAGCAATTAGAGAGCTTAAAACACTTACCCCTTCAAGTGTAATAAAAGAATCAAGCGGAAAAATACGCGCAATTCTTGTTACCAGTTTAACAACAATATTTGCTTTGATTCCTTTTGCTATAGACCCATTACATAAGAATGCGCAAAGCTCCATGTCTATAGCAATAATAGGAGGTTTAATAACCTCACTAATAACAACAGTATTTATTCTTCCTCCAATTCTATATAAGGCAATGAAAAACAAGGATAATAAATGAATTTAGCAAACTGGTATAAAAAGAAAACTCCTGTATTTTTCATACTCTGTGCAATTACAATTATTTTTATAACATCATTATTAAATATTGACTTTGGCCAGTTAAACAATCAAAAATATAATATATATAGTATTGAATTTAATTATTACGGTGTAGATTCAGACAAAATAGAACAGTTAATTACTATTCCTCTTGAAGAGAAGCTTATAGAACTTGAAGGACTTTTTGAGCTTCGTTCTTCCAGTGAATATAATAAATCGTATACTTCTGCTTTTTTTGAGAAAAAAATAAACACAACACGTACATATCTTGAATTAAGAAATATTGTTGATAATTTATACAACAATCTTCCATCAGACGTTCAAAAGCCAAGAATTTATTCATCATCTGCAAATGATAAAAGTGTATTTACAATTGCTATAAATGGGAATAAAGATATAAATGAAATCAGAGACTGGGCAGAAAACAAACTGAAAAAGCAGTTTGAAAGTATAGATGGAGTTTCTGAAGTAATTGTTGCAGGAGGAAAGCAAAAAGAAATTCTAGTGTCTTTTGATGCTGAAAAAAGCACCAGTGCCGGACAGAATCCTGCAGCCTATTCTTCAATAATTCAAGATGGAAATGCCGTAAGTCCGGGTTCCTATATTTCTTTAGATCAGGAAAATATAAATATAATATTTGATACAAAATTACACACACTTGAAGAAATCAAAAACTTACCGGTAAAAGTTGGCGAAGGATATACAAAATTAATGTACCTGGCAGACATTAAAGAAACCTACCGTGAAAATGATGAATACGTAAGAATTAATGGCAGCGAATGTATATGTATTCATATTAAGTCTGATTCAAATGGAAATTCAATTAATATATCAAAAGGTTGTAAAAATATTCTCTCAAAATATGCTGATGAAGAACTTTCATTTAACATCCTATATGATAATGGAGAAGAACAGTTAAAGCTCCTAAAAAATGTTCTTCTTGCATTACTTCAAAGTTTTATATTTGTAATTCTGTTAGTTCCCTTCTTTTTTAGAAATTTAAGAATCACATTAACTGTATTAATCACAATGCTTTTAGATATTATCTGGACACTTGGTTTACTCCAATTACTCAAGATGAATGTAAACCAGAATACAATTGCCGGAATAACTATTTCTTTAGGACTTATAGCAGATCCAGTTTTAATTATTGGTGAAGTTTCAGAGAGCTGTGAAACAGAAAATATATTCCTTAATAAAATCGGAAACTATATATTGTCAATAATTGCAGCAGCGGCAACAACATTATTAGTCCTTCTTCCACTATATTTTTTAGATTCAATAATACCAGGGGTAAAAATAATTGCGGTTACAATGACTATAATGATTTTGAATTCAATCATTATTTCAATAATCTTTATACCATCATTTATCTATTCATATAAAAATAAAAAAGAAATAATTCCTGGCAGAGTATTTAACAAGATACAGAGAAAAACTTTCAGACTCAGTTTCTTATGCAGTAGAAATTCAACAAAATCAAAAAATAAAATTTCATATATATATTTAATTTTGCTCTTTTTACCAGTCTTTTTATTCTTTATAAACGGGAGAGATATTTCATTAATCGACCAAAGCAGTGTCATTTATTGTTCTGCAGACTATGAACCAGAAATAAAAGGAATATATATAGATGATTCCTTAAATGACTTTGTAACTGAAGTTCAAAAAATTCCAGAAGTAAAGTATATAAGAACAGAATCAAGAAAAGGTTCTGCAGATATAGATATTGGCTTTTACGATAAAAAAACAACATATAAAAAATTAACAGCACAATTGTCCCCTTATACAGATTTAGTTCCAGAAGGATTTCTTTACATTCCCGGCTCTACGCAAAACAAAAGTAAAAAACATATTGAAATGGAAATAGCCGTAATTGGAGATGATGAAAAACAATGTAAAGAATATGCAGAAAAAGCCAGTCAGCTCTTAGTTAGATTCAACATAGCAGATTCTTCAGTATTAAATTTCAAACGTGCAGAAGAACAAATAAATTTTATACCAGAAAAAGAAAAACTATTTATCAATGGACTTACAGTAGAGTCTCTATCAACTTCCCTACGCTGGATGCTTTTTGGCCCAGTTGCTGACAAATGGTTGCAGGATGGAACAGAACAAGATATTAGAATTGTTGGTAAAGACTTACACAATACTAAACTTTCAAGAATTGAAAGTCTGCATATTCCAACCCAGGGCTCTTATCAGATACTTCCATCATTAGGTTTAATCCAGCAGAATTTTTCAAGTGGCAAACTATACAGAAAAGATGGCCGTCACGCAGCCTTTTTTACAGTTGAAATTAATGATATGAGTATGAATAAAGCTGTTACAGCCATAAAACAGACTCTTAATACAATTGATTTAGACAAAGGTTACGGTTTTTCGTTCCCAAGAGAAATTGAAACAATGAACTATAATTATAAACTTCTTATTTGTGTATTCTTTATTTGTATTATTGCAATATTCCTTATTCTTACAGCTCTTTCTGAAAAGCCAAAGAAAACACTTATACTCCTTTCTATCATACCTGTTTCCTGTGTACTTCCGCTTGGAATAAGACTAATTACAAATACATCTTTAATATTGGGAGATATAGTAGGCCTTGTAGTTTTATCAGGAATCAGTGTAAATAACTCTATATACATTGGGGAATCAAAAAAAGGAAATATTCATTATAAATTACGAGAAAAAATCAAAAGCATTCTGGTAACATCACTAACAACAATTATCAGCAGTATCCCACTTTATATTTGCTGTAAAGATTCCTTTTCAAAGAGTCTTGCTTTCTTTATGTTCTTTGGAGTACTAAACTCCTTATTGGTTAGCTTGTTTATGTTCTGTGGGGTGTATGGAAAGTTTGAAAAGGAATAACAAGAGAGCTGGAACCACAACTAACACTATGTCTGCAACAGCTCTGAAGGTCGGCGGCTGTATAAGGGCTCCGTTGTCGTCCCACATCTTCTTATCGTACATCGGTTTTGCAAGCTCTGCAAGTCCGTGGCCTTCTTCCATGGCATTCCACTGAATGTCCAGCTTATTATGCCCATCTGGCCGTAACCTTCATATTTTACATTAGCTTTCTTGTCTTTTTTGTAATCAGGTTTATCGGCACATTATCTAATGCTCCTGAAATTTACTTTACAGTATTATATTTTACATAACGTTTTACTTTTTCATAATCATAACCAGAAGGCCAATCATACAAAATTATATCTCGTCCCCATATCCAGCCCTCAAATCCATCTCTCAATCTAACTTTTACCCATTTTGATATTTTTCCATTATACTCTTCCATTTTTTCTTTTGATTCAACAACTTTACCAATAAGAGATTCTTTTCCATTAATTGATTTTAGTATTTCAGAATTAAAATCAGAATTAGAATAAAAAAGAATTTCATTCATGCGCTCATCATAAGGCTTTTCAATACAAACTTCTGAAGTATTCGGTGTAAAGAAATCTTCCATTGGTACATATGGTCTTGTATACTTTGGAGTATCTAATAACAGAAGTTTCTCGTATTCATTATACTTTAAGATTTCTATTTTAAATGAATCATTACCATTACCTTCTAGTTTTTTATATTTTTTGGAATACAAGGAATCTGTCGAAAAAGAATTTGTTAATGAATCATATTTTATAAAATGACGACCTTTTTCATCCAGCATTAAATTATTGTCAGAAACTTTCACAAATCCATCAAAGTCCAGATTGTCTTTTTTTTCTATCAACAATTTTCTATCAGGATACTTTTTGTTTACATAAGAAGTACATAAATTATGTATATCGTTTTGTCTGTTATCTTCTCGTATATAATCCTCAAATAAACTGTTCGTATTATACCTTTGCATTCTAGAAAAATATGATTCTGGCTTTGAATTTAATTCAGAAATTTTTGTTTCAGAAAAATCCAATATAAAATAATCCGAGATATATTCACATTCAATCCAAAAATCTCCTTTTTTTATTGACGTATTGCCATCACCAACATTTCTTAAATCAACATTTTGTATATAATAAAACTTATAATATGAAACAACTGGCGGTTTATAAAATTGAAATTCTATCTTTTCTATTTCATGAAAATCTAGAATATCTTCTCCGCAATCAATCCATCTAATTTTTTCAATCTCTTTGATATCCTCAAAACTATATGAAAAAAACGGAATTGTAACAAATATAAAAAGTATTGAAATAAATATTTTTTTAGAAACCATATTTATTATCTCCAAATCTATACTTATATTCATTATGTTTAGCGTAAATGTATCTAATATAATTATAACTTCCATTATATTTTTGTCTATTATTTTGGAAAATACGACCATAATCTGTGAGCTTATAAGAATCAGCTCTTCCAATTTCATTTAATTTTCTTGTTCCTATTGTCGACTCCCATGGGTCAAGAACACTCAGTGCTTGGATTGTTGATTGATACTTCCAATATTGTTCTGGAATTGAAGATCTTGACATATCCTTCTCAATTAATCCATTTAATAAAACTGAATGATAATTTAAGTCATCCTTATGTTTTTCAGTATTTGTCCTTAAGTGTATAAAATAGCCTTCATCATCATATAACTTTGATTTTATAAAGGATTCAAGACTTTTTTCACTATTAGGAGTCCACTGGCTATCTACTTTTACGACATCATATTCTACTTTTGCTAAAGTATTGACAGCCTTTTCGTATATTCTATCGTCATATGTAAGTAAAGTCTTTTGTCCAGCATCTACAATTTGCCAATTACCATCTTTATCTTTTCCCCACGACGGAACAAAAATATTATTATCTTTCAATAATTGATTTGCTTCCTGTAATGACATCATATTACCTGTAATAGAATATGCTATATATGCTGCCGTAGAAAGTGTACACCCTGTTAAGCGTAAGTCTGAATAATCAGCTTTTATATATCCATAATTTTTTGCCATCTCATCACTAAAATCGTTATCTGAAATTTTTGGAGAAAAGTCTTCAAAGTTTATATCTTCATTTCCTTCTATTTGTGTAAATTTATCATACTCATCTTTTTTATATTTTTCATATGCCAGTTCTTTTTGAGAATTATTATATTTCCTAACATTTTCTTCTGTTAATCCATTACCTAAAGGAATACCTCTATTAATTTCTTCACTTTGTCTCCATCCTGGATCTATAATTGTTGCAAGGTATAAATCATTTTTTAAATTTTCCTGATTGAAAGTTTCTCCAAAGAACAATTGTGTGAATACCCCCTGCTCTCCATATTGTTTATATATCTCTGTCATATAAGCAATATCTGATATTGAATCATATTTTTCACCTGTTACTCCAAACATCAGTTGAAGTTGTGCATACGTATCATATCCACCTATTCTAGATTGAACTTCATCGTAACCATCAATATGTAAGCCTTCATGACTAAACATTGAAGCTAACTGTGCTGAACCTTCTATACCACCGGCCAATAGTTTATCACTTATATATATTGTATTATTTTTTTCATCTGCCCTTCCAAGAATTTTATCTTCCATTTTTTCATATTTAACTTTTTTCCTGCCATTCCATATATCTTTCGCTAATGACTTATTTTGTTCAGAGTATGTATACCCCATCATATTTACTGAATTAAGGGTGCTTATATCTTCCTGGCTGCCAAATGCAGATGATACTTTTGCAGATGTTATTTTTGTTATGTCATGAAGACCGTTCATGGCAGTGGCAATATTTCCAAGATTCATGTCGAATCCTGCCGAGCTGATTGTTGAACTTACACCTTCTTCACTGTCAAAGGTCACTGCAAAGAGTCCTTTGTGCATTGTTGAGAGAGTATCAGTTTTTAAGTCTTTATTTTTTAATCCAAACATACTGGTATTTATAAGGTTTACTGTTGTATGTCCGCTTATTGCATATTCTGTAAGGGCTGCTGCTGCATTTCCTGTAAGGCCTGCCATTGTATTTAGTGCATTTGTATTAAATACATTCTCTGTAAGCTCAATACCATTACCATCTTTAAGTAAGAAATTTTGAGCTCCTGAAGTTACAGCAACATTTACTCCAGAACTTAATGCACCTGCTATTGTGTCTTTGCTGTACAGTGATTTTCCAAAGCCTTCTCCGTCAAAATCAAGTTTGCCGTCTTTTATATTAACACTATTGATTGCATTAGTTGCTACACTTGTTGCATAACTCTGGGCTACACTAATTCCGGCCTTGGCGGCTACGTTGGCGGCGGTGTTTGTTATGGCTGCACTGGCGGCTGCACTGGCGGCTCTGCCTATTGAGCTTGCACCATAGCTTACTGCGCTTGTGAGGGCTTTTTTTCCGAGTTCAAGGCCTACTTCTTCCGGTGTTTTGTAGCCTCCTGTTATGTCTAAGGTTGCAAAGAGTGCATCATCTATATAACCAATCCACTTGTGTCCGGTTGCGTTCCCCACAATATCAAGTACTATGTCTGCAACGGCACGGAAGGTCGGCGGCTGGATAAGGGCTCCGTCGTCGTCCCACATCTTCTTATCGTACATTGGTTTTGCAAGCTCTGCAAGTCCGTTGCCTTCTTCCATGGCGTTCCACTGGATATCAAGCATTATTATGCCCATCTGGCCGTAACCTTCATATTTTACATTAGCCTTCTTGTCTTTCTTATAATCAGGCTTATCGGTCATGACAGGGGCATAGCCTATCCATTCGTTTAAGGCACCGTCTGAAAGTCTTACTATTTCTCCGCTGAGTTCATTATATTTATCCTGCTCATCTTTTGAAAGTTTATCCCAGCCTTTATCTTTAATCTTCTTTTCAAGATCTTCCAGAACTTTTACTTTACCACTATTTTCTAACTCTTTTTGCTGAAGGTCGAGAGTTCTTGCATTTTCTTCATAGCCGGTAATAAGAGATTCGGCACTCTTAGTTCCACTCTTTCTGTTTACAAAACGTTCTCTTGTTACTACATCTCCATTTTTATCAAAATCTTTTCTTCCAAATATCTTTACTGCCCACTGCTTTACGCTGTCCATTGCAAGGATAATTTTTTCCATGGCGTTCTGGGCATTCTGTCCGTTACTGGTGGATATATCTGTTTCAGGACGAACAGTCTTGAAATCTTCATACATCGCTACTGTCTGAGTTTTCTTGACGTTATTCATGAGTGTAGAATCTATGATTGCAGTTCTCTTAATACTTCGACCGTTTACTGTGTAACCAGAGCTTTGAACGGTTTCTATTTCCCACTCCCGCATTCCGGTATTTTGGGCATCTATCTGAGCCATGTAGCCGTCTATTGTTTCTCTCAGCTGTTCCTGAGCCTTCTGTTCACTGAGTTTCTGCGCTGTTTTTTCGTAATCATTCTGTCTTTCTGCTGACTGATTTATTGCAGCCGCAAGCCAGTTATCTGCTTCCGTACTTATTACATTTCCACGCTTTGCGCGTTTCATGCCGTATCCAGCACGGGCACTAAGATCAGAAGCATAATTCATGATATTCTTTAAGATACCGCTACTGGTAAGGCTTTCTACATAAGCATCTGTATCTTCGCTTAAGGCAGTTACGGCATCCTTCATGCGGCCTATGAGTCCGCTCTTTTCCATTACATTCTTGATGATTTTTTCACGCTCAATGTCATAGCCTGCTGTAAGCTCATTCCATTTTCCTTCGCTGGCATTCATGTAAGCGCTCATTATCCAGTCGCGTTTTTCTTCCTGGAACTGTGTATAATTTGCATTCCATTCCTTTATTTTCTGTTCGTATGCAGACTTATAATCATTTCGCCATTGATTTCGTTCATTATTAAGTCTCTTTTCTGCTTTATTCCATTCCAAATCTGCAACAGAAAGAATGTATGACATTTGAATTGTCCAGTTTCTTTCCTGTTCAAGAAGATCTGACATTATAAGAGCGTTTTCTGCCTTTCTGACTTCAAGCTTAAGTTTTATTTCGTCTTCAAGTGCTTTTTTGTAACTATTCTGGAAAGAATGAATTATTCCTTCCCCTTTTTCTGGATACAGATAACTTTCTATACCACGGTTATACATAACCTTGTTTTTATTTAATAAGTCATCATCACTATATACTTTAACAATATTTGTATTATATACATTACTTCTATAAGTGCCCTGTCCCCATGCCTTTTCTGCAAGTGTTTTCAATTTTGCCTTTGCTGTAGCTTTACTTTCTTCTGTAAGTTCTTGTTCATTTGTCAGATACTTATTTAATACTTCGTAATACTCAGAGGCATCTGTTTTCTGTGTTTCTATTAAACTATCGTCAGCAATAGTTCCATCTTCTGCTTTTCCCAATACCTTCAGATCCATTTTTTTTCTGTTTTCAATAGATTTATTATGATAATACTCTTCAATCTTTGAAAGTGCCTGTTCTGTTGACGTAAATCCTTTAATTTCTTCATAAACTTTTTCAGAAACTAAGTCACTAATTTCATTTATCGTTAATACTTTGCTGAATGAAAGACTCTCCCTAAGTGCGGTTTCAAGCTGATTGTATGTTAAAGGAGGAACTCCAATTCCTCCTTTAAGTTCAGAGTCGTCCTTACCATATAACATTTTATTTAATCTTTTTATATTATTTTCCTTAGTTAATGTTATATCATCCCATTTTTTTATTCCATTGATAAGATAGTCACGGTTTTTTTCATAGTTAGACCAATCTCCTCTCTTAACTGAAGAAATTATATCTATTATGTCTCCAACATCTCGAGCTTTGATAAATTCATATGCAGAAACTGCAGCTGCTAATCCAGCTGGAATTAAAGCCCATGCACCTATTCCAAAAGGAGCACATGCAATTCCAATATAGAATGCCGCTTCTACTGCCGCAATTCCACCCAATATATTATACTCCTGTTTTTTATCCTCAGCATAATCAATAGTTTTTTTCATTGCCTCGACTCTGAGGTAATTTATTGCACGAGATTCTAGTTTAAGTGCACTGTTTAAATATGTATCTTTGTACAATAGATATTTTGCTACATCTTCTTTGTCTGCCGAAACCCAGCAGTCTGCCAATATCGATTTTAAATATGATGCCATTGTTGACGGGTAATCAATACCATGCAGTTTTGTAAGTCCATTAACATCTTTTACATTTTTACTTAATACATTTATATATGAACCAATATTTTCTCCATCTATAATTTCTTTATCTATGCAAAGACACTCCAGATACATTGCTGCAAGAACTACTTTTGACAGATGACTATCTGGTTCATCATTCATAGCTCTTAGCCATTGTTGCGCCTCTTCTTGAGATAATCTGTTATTGTACTTTTCGTCAAAAGCAGTATATTTATCTATTCCTAATTCCCAATTTAAGTATTGCTTAAAAATATCATCGTCACAAGAGTCTTTAATCTTTTTAAGATAAGCATCGTTGTTTTCATCAATACCAATATCATAGTTAAGAGAAACTGTATACCTTGAACCTGTTTTGTTGAGCGAAATTAATTTTTTTACCGATTCATTCAATTTATAAGGTTCTTCTATAGATTTCGGATTATAATTATTTATGATGAGAAGTCTTGATATTGCCCCCTGCTCTTCCATTTCAAGACTTTCTACTTTTTTTCTTTGCGTTGTAATTGCAGAAGAAACCTCTGCTGATAATATTCTGGCTATATAGTAATTTCTTTCTGCTTCCCTATATTCTTTGTATTCTTTTTTATATTTTTCGGTAAAAGCAGTAACCGATCCATTTACACCGCTTAAATCATTTTGAAGCTCGTCCAAAACTTCTTCTGATATTGTTGCTGCTCTTAATGACTGTTTTGCAAGTTCCAGTTTTTCTTCTGGACTTACATATTTTACTGCTACTTTCACATCATCAAGGTCTCCGACAACCTTACTCTCTGTTTCTGTTCGAAGATATGTATTTTCTGCCCATTCATGAAGTTCACTGGCACTTCTATAATCAACCCTTTTAGCCTCCATGGTAGTATAACTTTTATCAACGTTAACAAGTTGTTTAGAATAGTCATCAACTTTAGCCTGATAATTCTTAAGGGATTTATTATATTGATTTACTGCTTCATCATAAGAATTCTTTGCATCATCAACAGCTTTTTGTGCATTTCTTAATTTAGTTAGCATTCCTTCCAGATTTTCTTGATTTACTTCAAGAATTTTGTACTCTGCCTTTAACTGCTCAAGATACCCTTGTCTCAATCTATCTATTTCGTCTAGTTCTTCTGTTTTTTTCTCAATTTTCTGTTTTATCGCAGAGATATCATCGTCAAAAGATTGTGAATACTTAGGAAGCTTATTTGCTTCTGTAAAAAATCTGCTGTAGACATTAGAGTAAAATGGTGAATTATTTACTGTTGTTATAGTAAATGTTCCTTCTACTCCATTTTTTATATTATTATCATTTACTTTTGTTTCAATTTCTGCCTGATAAGACAGATCTTCTCCTGAATGTGTCGCAGCAATCTGATCTATCATTAAATCAATATTAATTTTATAAGCTTCAGTCTGTTCTGCATTAATTATTTGATTAATAATATTATTAATTATACTGCTATTATCATTTGTTTTACGTATCAGTTTGGTTGATGTTACATAGCCTCCTGTTATATTAAATAGATTGCTTATCTGCTCCTCATAATGAGATTCTGTTCCGTAGTATGTTCCATAAACTAATTCTTCATAAATGGCATCATATTCTTCTTCTGTTAATTCCAGATTTTGATTATCAAGCCATGTTTTTGCATCTCCGTCGAAATATGGACTATAACTGTTAATTATATCTTTTAATTTTATATAATTTCTTATTTTTTCTATATTTATGTCCTTTGGAGCGTTCTGTTCTGCCTTAATATCTGCATATTCCACAACTTCTTTTAACAGTTCAAGATTTGAATCATAAACAGAAAGATAAACATATAATACATTACTGCCGCTTCTGTAATATGAATACCAGTCTGTATATATTTTTTCTAAATCATAATCAGTAATTTTATTTTCCAGTAAATATGCATTTACTCTGCGTTCTTTTTCTTCTTGCTCAAAAATCTTCAAACTATTTTCATCATACAAAGAAAATTCTTCTGGCAGTTTTATTGTTGATTTAAGTTCTATTTTCTCTTCAGGTTTAGTTATATTTTTGTTTTTTTCTTCTGCAGCAATATTATATTTTTCAATTTCGTCATTATATTCTTTAATAATGATTTCAAGAGCTTTTTTATATACAGTTTCATATGTTTGGTTTTCATTTTCTTTGAGTATTTTTTTTATAATTTTGGTAAATTCTTCATCAATATTCGTGAATTCAGTTGATAATCTTGTTATTTCCTCTTCTTCAAAAACTGCACTCTTAATTGCAGTAAATGTTTTTTCTTCTTCCAAATAATATTCCAGATAAACTTTCTTAAGATCAGGAATTTTCTTTTCCTTTATATCAATAATATCATTTCTGTAAGAGAGCTGTTTCAACAGTTTATTTTTTTCTTCGTTTTCTTCTGTACTTTTTCCTGTAATACTTTCAAAGAAAGCTTTTTGTATTTCTGTAAAATCTTTATATGAATCTGTATAAATTCTGACTGCATCCTCTGCAACTTCCTGCAAAAACACTTCAATGGCATAATCATATTCTTCGCCAGCATTATAGTTTCTATCCAGGATCTCAAGTATAGTTTCGGTGTTTTTGTTAATAATGAGTTCTGTCTTTTGTGTCTTTATAAGGTCAGTAAACACAAGTGCTGAAGCATATTCCTTATATGCTTTATAAAGTTCTTCCGTCTGTTTTTTAAACTGCTCATCTTCTTTCTTTGAATTATATAAGTCACTCTTAAGTACATTTATAATGTTACTAATATCATTAACCTGATTCCAGGTTAATATTTCATTTATAACATTCTGCTTTTCTACAAGATGTTTGTTCTTTTCCTTATATTTTTCTTCATTAAATTTATAAATAGAACTATTTTCAACTATCTTCTGACGTAATATTTCAGAAATGTATCTTTGCAAAGCTTCATTCCCACCTTCACTTAAACCATATGAAGCATCATAAAGATTAATTACATATTTTATAATTTCATTTCTGTCATTACTCAAGCCGGAAGGTTCTTTAATAAGATTTTTGATTCGATTCTTTGCATCTTCGTTTTTTTCATTTAAATATGTATTATTATAGTCTGAATAGTCTGTTTTTACATTAGCATTGATTTCTAAAATAACCACATTCTTTGAATTTGTTACTACTCCATTAGTCCACATCAATATTTCATATTCATAATCAATAATCTTATTTAACAGGCTGTAAGGATCATAGTGATTTCTACTTTCTAAATCATTTAATGTATCATTTGTAGAATTTATTGATATATTAGAATTGTTTGCATAAAACAGTCCATTTCCGCATAGAATCCGGTCTATCAGAATTTGAAATTGTGATTCATTGATTTTTTCTTTTAAGCTCTTTTCATTTTCATCATCTGATAACAGGCGTTTAAGTTCATCATTAAAATCTTTTATTTCATCATCAGTGAGTATATTATATTCCTTTCCCTTTTCAATTGCATATTGTGCTGCCTTGAGAAGGTTTCTGATTTTTATTTCTGTTATAGTATTTTCATCTATTGGTTCTATATCTATACTCTTGTCGTCCAGGTAATCAATTGCTCTTGATCTTCTTTCATATTCCTTTTCATTTGAAATATTTATTTTTTTTACAGCTAAAGAAATAATCTCTTCCAGAAACTGTTGTTTTCTATTATCATTGTCTTCTGTTTCATTTCTGTTATTCCAGGCTTCTTCTATTAGCCTTCTCTCTTCCTGATTATATATAGGAATAGTATTCACCCCAGAAGAAAATGTATGCATGTCTTTACTTAAAAATGTTTGAATATTAAGAGAAGTATTTTTAAGAACTTCCAGCGTAACAGGATTATTTGTTGCACTTCCATTTTCCAGAATATTTTTTAGTTCAATTAGTTGTTTTGTTCTTTCAATGTTATACAAGTTCTGTACTGCATTATAATATTCTGAAAGTTGTAGTTCTTTTTCATTTTCATTACTTATATTCAAATTATTAATTTTAGAAACAACTGCTTCTATTCTAGCTTTTAGAGTATCATTGGATATTCCGTTATATGCAGTTTGTTTCTCTTCATAATCTTTCTTTGCATTTTTTAGTGCATCAAATTTATTTTTTATTTCTTCCTGGTCATTTTGTAATGTAGTACGTGCATTGTCTACGAGGATACTAAGAGATTCAAGCTCCTTTACTTGTATTTCATATTCAGTACAGGCTGCATCATACAAACTCATTGCTTCGTCTAATTTTTCTTCAGTTCTTTGCAATGTATCACTTGTTGATGTTTCATTTTGTATATATTTTACACATGCATCTAATATATCTACACGTTCCTGCCAGTACTCTTTTACTGCAGTTGCCTTTATGTATTCTGCTTCAAGTTCATCATAAGAAAATGTCATATCATTTTCACCAAGTTTCAAAACTTCGCCTGTACCTGCATTTTTAAAGATACCTTTTATGGCATTCTTACAATTGTCGACATACTGTAAATGATTGGATAGCCAGCCATATAATACTTCTTCTGAGCCATATACCAGATCGTTACAATCAAATATTTGTTCGTCTTTTTTCTCAATAAAACCAGTTGCTAATACACCTTCAATAAAATCCTTCATTTCTTTCTGGTTTGCTATTATTGATTTATTACTAAAATCTTTTAAATCTTCTATAGAGGTTTTGACTACAATTATTTTGTCCAAATCTGATATTTTTTGCTTTATCTGATTCTGAGTTTCTGTAAGCTTTCTGATATCTTCCAGTAACAGCTCATTTTCTTCAGTATATTTTTGATTCTGTTTATTATAATCTTGTTCTTGGGAATATGTAATCGAACTATTTGAATTATTTATTTTTACTTGAGAATCTGCAATTTTGAGTTTGTTTTCTTCTATTTCTATATTTTTAGAATCAATTTTTTCTTGTATCTTCTGATTGGATTTTGTAAGTTCATTCATTACTGCCTGTTTATACATATTTTTCCAGGCATTTATCATATTTATTACTTTTATTAAATCATCTTGTGTTATTGAATAACTGCTTTGCTCAAAAGCATTAGGTCCGGTTGAATTGTCTATAAACGAGGACAATTCCTCAAGTTTTGACGCGTCTTCTGTTTTCCAATAGGAATATAATCCGTTATATCTTTCTGTCCAGTGATTATACCATCCCTGGATTCCTTCGAAATTCATTGCAAGAATTTCACGACTTTTTTCATAGGTAGATATCTGAACATCAAGAATTTTTTCTTTTACACTTTTTTCATTTTCTAGTTTTGCTTCATATTCAGTTAATACTTTATCTAACTCTTTCTGTAATTCATTTCTCTGACGGGCCCAACGATTTCTTCCTTCCTCAAGCTTTGCCAGAATTTCTTTATTCCATTCGTTGCGCTTCTGTTTGAGGGTGTCCATTGCCTTCTGCCATACTTCTTCGTCATTTACATAGGTTTCTACGGCATCTTTTTCCCATTCACTTCTTTTAATAAGGAATTCACGCTCTGCCTCATCCCATTTTGCAAGGCTGTCTTCCATCACCCTGCTGAAATTACTGAGCCACTGTTCTTCTGCGGTCTGTATTTCATCCTCATTCATCTCTACTATTGTGTCTATCTGTGAAAAGACATTATTCATGTTCTGCGTAGTCAATACATTTGTTTCGTTTGCAAGGCCTGTTGCTATTATTGCCGCTGCTTCCGCATCTGTCTTTTTTCTCAATGAGTACTGGTCATAAAGCATATAGCGCATCAGGTCATTGGATTCAATCTCCAGTACATCACGGTATTCATTTCTCTTTATTTTTTTATAACTACTGTTTGCTTTACTTATTATTTCTTTCTTTTCATCTTCGCTAAGCTTTGTGGTATAATCATTTATTCCAAGCATTATCTGGCTTGTGAAATCTGTCGTTTCAAGGTATTCATTTACAAGTCCTTCGGCATATTCATACCACTGATTTCTTGCATCCTTTACCTGAGACTCTTCTATCATTCTTGTTTGATTACCGTCGCTATCCAGATAATTCCACTCAGCGGCTGATTCATTTAATATCTTTCTTACTACGCTTCGTTCAAATGCATCTTTTTCTTCGGCATAACGTTTTGCTTTCCACTCTATATATGCTTTTTCTGTCTCTTTTTCGTAATCTTCTTTAGCGCTTAAATATTCTGCATCATTTTCTATAAATTCGCTGACTTCTCCTTCCCAGGCTCCAAGGGCAGAAAGCATTCCCTCTTCGGCTATCCTCATCCATTCTTCTTCATTACGCGCATACGAAGCTTTTTCCAGAAAATGCTCCAAACGAACTTTTCCCTGGTCTCTGCTGCTCCCTATGCTCTGGGCAGGAAGTAAATTGATAAACATTGAAAACTGTATGATTACTGCTATTGCTCTGAATCTGTTTGGGGTTCTTTCACTTTTTTCTTTTCGCATTTTACTTACCTACTTTAATAAATATATATATAGTGTATTTTAGAATTCTTTTTGTGTCAATTTTTTTGTATATTTGGTTTATCTGCTTTCTTAGCCCAGGTCAGAAACTGAAGCTTTGTTACTACAGAATCTGGAGAAAAGTTTTTACCGTCGGGAAGCTCCATAAACTCGCTTTCTACAACTCCAAGCACGGCATCAAAATCTTCATCATCAACAGGAACATCGTTTACCGGACTTTTTGTGCGGCCGGAGCTGTGGTACTTTTCTGAATAACGGGAAAGCATTTTCAGGTTTCCGCTGCGGCGAACATAGGCATTCCAGAGAAAACGGGCACACATTTTGCGGGTCATTTCTGAAGCGCCGGTCATATAGGCAGAAGTTCCGGCCTCATTAGACAAATCTGAAGCTGCTGAAAAATAGCCTCCCTTTTCGAGATTAGTAAGAAGAGACTGATTTTTCTGCTTCTGATTTTTTTTCTGATAGGAAGCAGTATAGTTTTCAATAAGACTTGTATTTTCCATTGTGAGGCTTACAAGACTTTCCAGGGTGAGATTTCCCTGAAGGTCAGTCATATTGTGAACAGCATCGGAGTCTGAATCACTGCCGTATACAGAGTTCAAATCCCAGATATAGTTTCTTAAAGGATTGTAAACAGTACGGTACTGAGGAAGTCCTTCTGCATCAAAAAGAATAAAGGCATTGTCTATGGCAGAAATTGCCTTGTCATATTGCTTAAGCTGATATAAAAGCTTACCCCGTTCGAGCTCCAGCACAGCATTCTTTGAATCATATTTTAACATTGCTTCTGCTTCAGAAAGACTTTCTTCTCTTGTCTTTTTAAGCCGGCATCCCAGCAGCTGCACGTAGCAGTCGCCCTTCTGCAGCCCCCTCGCCTCAGTATAAGCCGCGTCCGCCTCACGCCCGCGCCCCGCCATCTTATAAAGCAGACCCTCAAAGGCGCGAAGTCTAGCAATCAAAAGCGGCTCCGTTAAATTAGTCGAGCTCTTGTAAGCCGCAATATCCGACAGAAGTCCGCTCACCTCCTCCGTCGGGACCGAGTTCTCCAGCTGGGCCTGAGCATCTATTTTAATAAAGCTCTGTTCGTATTCTTCGATGGAGCTGAAAATATAAGAGTTCTCAACTGTAAAAGTGTACACATCCTGCTGCAGACTCGCACAGGAAGCCAGCAGAAGCAGGGCTGCGAGCAGGCCGGCAGATCTCAGGATTCTATAATTTCTCATTCCTTTCACCTCAGCACATTTGCTGCAACAATCTTATTATCAAAGGTAATTGCAAGACAATCGTTTTTATTATCACCATTCAAATCAATAAACAAAGGATTACCGTAAGCAGATACAGGGAAGCCGGGCAAAAGCTCAAGCGCACTGTTAAAGCCGTAAAGGGCATTGCCTTCGCCGGAAACAAAAATCTCCTGGCCTGCTTTTTCATCATAATCAAAAACCGTAAGATGTCCGGACTTGGCAGTAAAATACGGAATCTTTACCCGCATTGCTTTTCCATCAAGACCAACGCGGTAAATGTCACCTTCCTCAGAAAGGGCAAAAAGATATCCGTCTGCCATTACGACATTCAGATAGAAAACTCCGTTCAAACCAACCGGGAATGGAGAGAGCAGCTCGCCGTTAAAATCATAAACATAAAGCTGGCCCGCCTGGGTAATCATAGAAAGATACTGCTTACCGCCCGCTGTAAAAATACAAGGCGAACCATAGGCAATTCCATCCAGCTCCAGCGGTCCCTGAGCAGTTATATTTTCCTGCCCCTTGTAAATATGAATGCCACCAAAAAAGCCCTTTTCATAAAAGGCCATATAGTCTCCGCTTACACTTGGGGCGGCAAGAATTCCGCTTTCAACTCCGGTCTCAAGCAGACTCAGTTCCCCTTTTTCAGAAATAAAGCAGATTGCTCCATCGGCTCCAACCAGGGCAAGAGAATCCTTATAAACAAAAGGCTGACAGGAAAGTGAAACTCCCGAAAGAATCGGATAACCGAAAACACTTTCAAGCTTTGCATTTAAAAGATATGCCATTCCGTTTTTTGTAACAGCCCAGAGCTCACCGCCGTTAGTCTTTGAGGTAGCTTCACTTGCAGCAACAATATACTTGAGGTCCGGATACTCTGCACTGCCCTTCTCAAAGGTTCCGCAGTCCAGAGAGTTTACTGTAGAATTATTTTCAAGCCAGAAAACAAGCTTACTCTTTTTTGCCTTTGATTTTACCAGCTCTGCATTTGTGCGGTGCTCCAGTTCAATCGGGAAGCCCGGAATATGATTAGATGATTCAAGGGCAAGAGCCGAGGCCTGAAGCTGAACTGTAAGCAGATTATCTTTGATGCGTAAATCAAAACGACCGGAATTATAAAGGGCCAGAATTTTTGACATTGCAGAATTTCCTTTTACAAAGAAAGGAACACTGCGTTCAAGGTTGTAGTAAAGCGAAAGAGTTGAATAAGGTGACTGCTTTGAAGAAACCCTTTTCCAGTTTTCGCTTCCGGTAAGCTTTTTAGAGCTCTGTACACCGGTATTAATTGCGGCAAGATTTTCCGGCGACTGAGAAAGGTAAATGTAATTATCTTTTATAAGATAATATGGCTTTGGAATATTGATATTCAGAGCCTGCAAAACAGAAAGCACAAAGCCAGGCATTTCAACGCAAGGCAGACGGACTCCATCCACAAGCAGACTGTCATTTGAGTTTACGATATACGAAGAGAAAACCTTATCAAAGATTTCGCGGCGCTTTGCCTCATCAGCAATTTTAATTGCAAAAACAGGCTCAGATTTTCCTTCAATTCCGAAGGCTGCAAATTCATCGGCTGTCCAGGAGAAAAGCAAATCATCCAGAGAACGATTGAAAAGGAATTTGCTGATAGTGTCGGACCTGTTCCAGGTTGTCATAAAATCTTTTTCCGGAGGAAGGATTCTTGTTGCGGCATCGCGAAGGTCTCGCAGAGTTCCGGCAGAAATGAGGGTGTAATACTGAACGTCTTCGCTGAACTGAGGAAGCAGTGTCGGCACTGCAGAATCCTTCTGTAAAAGGCCGAGAACCGGATGATATACCGAAGGATTATCTCCAAAGTCCATTGGAACTGAAACTGTTACATTAAGATCATTTTCACTGATTCCAATATTAAGGCTTGTATATTCTTCCTGAGAAAGGTATGGAACTATTATTTCAAGATAATTCTGAACGACAGACGAAGAATTTTGACTGGCAATCACATAATTCAAGAGATTTTTTCCGTTTGCAAAAATGCGGAGCGGCTCTTTTAATCTGGCGTTTACAGCCTCCAGTTCCTCTTCTTTATAGAGTTTGCTGTTAGACCAGGTCATTGCCTCTTCCAGAAGCTCCTTGTTTGTTGAAAGAACTAGAAGATTTTTTCTGAAAACAAAGAAAAGTGAATCTCCAAACTGATAGTAATTTCCATGCCGGTTTACAGAAAGCTCGACCTTTTCAGAAACTGCTTTTATATGAGGAATCAGATGAGGCGCAAGTCTTGCAGCTCCGGCCAGAAAGCCTGTATCAAGCACACCAATGACACCGTTTTCTTTTACCCCTTCCTGTCCGCCGTAAACCGCCGCATCAAAACGACGCTGCAGGGCTTTTTTTACAAAAAAATTTTGTCTGAGCTTAGAGCTCTTTATATTAAGATAGCTTTCGCGGTATTTCTGAAGATCAGGACTTGTCATTGCAATCAAAGTTGCATCAAGGTCAAGTAATGGCTCTGCTGTACCCCATACAGAATCTGTGCGCAGGTAAAGTGCATAATCCGGCGGCAGGGCCTCCAGGGGCTTTACTCTGTCAAAACAACAGAAGGTAAACCAGAGCAGAACTACAATAAGCAGGGCCAGAATAATTTCAAAAGGCAGCAGAAGCAGCTTTACGACAAGCGGAAGCTTCTTCTTTTTCTTTTTATCATTTTCTTCCATGCCTTTATTATACTAAAAAACAAAAAAATTTGCATTTATATACGTTTCAGCAGATAATATTTGTATGAAAAAAACACTTTTTTCTATAATATTTCTAACATTTTCAATTTCATGTTTCTCACAAAGCAGTTTTTTTGATAATTATGTTTATCAGTCCTGGAGCGAATTCGGAGGCCTCTCAGGTACCACAGCAAATGACATTTATCAGACAAGCGACGGTTATATCAATATTGGAACCTATGAGGGACTTGTTAAGTTTGATGGAGTTGAATTTCACACTTTAAACCGCATAAACGATAAAGATTACGGTTTTGCTTCTGCCCGTACAATTATTCAGGATAAAGCCGGAAACACCTGGATTGGCTCAAATGATGAAGGTGTACACAGAGTATCAGAAACAGACTGTCAGTCTTACACTATGGAAAACGGTCTTCCAAACAACTCTGTCCGTGCCCTCTGTGAAGACACTCACGGCAATATATGGGTTGGAACTGCTGCCGGTGTTGTATATATTACTCCAGATGGAAAACTAATTAACCCCCAGTTTGGAGCAGGAACAACCGCAAATGGTGTAATTGCTTCAAATCTTTTCTGCGATAAAGCAGGCAAGGTCTGGCTTACAACCTCTAACGAAAATGGTCTTTTCCGCTGCGAAGACGGAGTTTTTAAGCCTCTTGATTGTTTTGAAAAGTTTTCAACCTATTTTGCGACAGCAATTTTTCAGGATCACACAGGCATTTTCTGGATTGGTCTTGGAGACCACGGAATTGCAACCATGCTTTCCGATCAGGTAACTCTTTTAAAAACAGGCACCTTACTTGATGACACCCCTGCAAGTACAATTCTTGAAGACTCAAACGGAGTACTATGGTTTGGTACAGAGCATGGTCTTGTAGTTTATGCAAACGGAAAATTTGAAGAATACAAGGGTGCCCAGGAACTTGCCGGCTCAAACATCAACAGAATCATTCAGGACCGTGAAGACAATATCTGGTTTGCAACAGACAGAAACGGTATTGGAAAAATGACTCACGGCAAATTCATCATGCATCGTCTTGGTGTAACAGTTAATGCCATTGCCGAAGCCCCTGACGGAAAAATCTGGGCAGCCACAGATAACGGGGTTCTTTGTTTTAATAAAAATGATGTAGCTGTTGAAAATACCCTTACCCGCTATACAAAAGATCTCAGAGTTCGTCATATTGAAGTAACCTCTGATGGAAAAATTCTTGCAAGCTGTTACACAAAGCCTGGCCAGCTGCTTTATGATGGAAAAACAATTAAGAGCTGGGATTCTGACCACGGGCTTGCAGGTAACAAGGTCCGGGTTGCAATTGAATCTGCAAAAGATGAATACTATGTTGGAACCACAACAGGTCTCAGCATCATCCACAAGGATGGCAGCATTGATTCCTTTAAACAGAACACAGGCGAGCTTGATACTGAATATGTAATGACAATTCATAAAGATACTCACGGAGTTTTCTGGATTGGAACTGACGGTGGCGGTATCTTCCTTATGAGAGATGAAAAGATTTTCTCTCATATTACTTCTGCAGACGGAATTGCCGGAAACGTTATCTTCAAAATTACTCAGGATGCAAAGGGGAACTTCTGGATTTGTACAGGAAGCGGCATTACCCGCATTAAAGATTTTGATACTACAAAAACAAAACGCTTTGAATCCAGTACAATTAATTCAGAAAACGGAATCGGTACAAACTCTGTTTTTCAGATTATGTTTGATTCCCTAAACAATGCCTGGATTACAAATAACCATGGTATCGCTTCACTTTCTGTAGAAGAACTTGAAGAATACTTTGCGGGCGAGCGCCAGACCCTCACAACAAAGTATTACAACCGCAACGATGGTTTGGATTCAGACGGTGCAACCTCTACAGCCCTGGCAATAATCGACAGCAAGGGCCGCCTCTGGATTCCGCTTGTAGACGGCATTGCTGTTTATGACCCTCAAAAGGTTAGACAAAGTGATATTCTTCCTTTGGTTCAGATAGAAACAATTACTGTTGATTCTGTCCCACACAAAAATACCGGCGATACAATTATTCTTAAACCTGGTACTAAACGAATTGACATTAAATATACAGGCTTCAGTTTTGATGCACCTGAGCGTCTTATTTTCTCTCACATGCTTACCGGCTTTGATACAGATTATACTCTGCCTTCTTCCGAGCGAATTGTTTCTTACACAAACCTTGCTCCAGGAAAGCACTCTTTTATTGTCTATGCAATAAACGGAAACGGCCTGCAGTCAGATAACCAGGAAGTAATGTTCTTCTATCAGAAACCTTACATTTATCAGCGGCCTCTTTTCTGGATTATTCTTATTTCGCTTCTGGTTGGAGCCGGAATTGCCTACTTTATGATGCGTGAACACAGAATCAAAATGGAAAATCTCCGTCTTGAATCTCTGGTTAAGGAAAGAACTAAGGATCTCGAAATCGAGAAGGATAAATCAGATAAGCTTCTACGTTCTATTCTTCCAGATAAGATTGCAGACAAGCTGCGTGAAACTGCCGGCAGCAAAGCCTTCGGAGAAGACTTTGAAAATGTTACCATTCTATTCTCCGACATTGTCGGCTTTACAAAGGTTTCAAGCGGTCACACTGCGAAAGAAATTGTAAAAGCCCTTAACGGCATGTTCTCCCGCTTTGATGAACGCGCTAAAAAAATGGGCGTAGAAAAAATCAAAACTATCGGAGACGCCTACATGGCTGCCTGCGGTGTTCCTGAAGCAAACGAACATCACGCAAGAATTATGATTGACTTTGCAAAGGGTATGCTGGAAGACCTGGCAGAATACAACAAAACTGCTGACATTCAGTTCCAGATTCGTATTGGTCTTAACTGCGGTCCTGTAACCGCCGGCGTAATCGGAACTCATAAGTTTATTTACGACGTCTGGGGAAATACAGTAAACGTTGCCAGCCGAATGGAAACTGCAGCTAACCCTGGCGGAATCAGAATTACCGAAGAACTTAAAAAGCAGCTCAAGGGAGAAAAGGGACTTAAGTTCAGCCGCCCTGTTGAGTGCGAAGTTAAGGGAAAAGGTAAAATGAAAACCTACGATGTTTTATAGGATGGAGAGATATGAAAAAATACTTGATTAAGACACTTATAATTTCTTCTGCACTTCTGGCACTTTTCACCCTCACCTCCTGCAAAAAACAAAAGAGGACTGTGGTAAAAGTTGGACTCCTTCATTCTCTGACCGGAACTATGTCTATAAGTGAAACTGCTGTCCGCGATGCCGAGCTGCTCGCTATTCAGGAGCTGAATGAGGCCGGCGGTGTTCTTGGTTGTCAGATAAAGGTAATTGAAGAAGACGGAAAAAGTAATCCGCGAATGTTTGCAGAAAAAGCCCGCAAGCTTCTTGAAGAAGATAAGGTTGCAACAATTTTCGGCTGCTGGACCTCAGACTCCCGCAAGGCTGTAAAAGAGGTTGTAGAAGAGGACTACGGTCTTCTCTGGTACCCTGTACAGTATGAAGGTTTTGAAGCAAGCCCTAACATTATGTACACCGGTGCCGCTCCGAATCAGCAGGTTGTTCCTGCCATCGACTACTGCGCCGCAAACCTTGGAAAACGCATGTATCTGATTGGAAGTGACTACGTATTCCCGCGCACTGCAAATGCCGTTATCAAAGCTCAGCTTAAATATATCGGCGCTGAATGTGTCGGCGAAACCTATGTTCCTATGCACGAATCAGATTTTGTTCAGATTGTAAAAGATATTCAGCGCATTAAGCCTGATGTAATCATAAACACCTTAAACGGTTCTTCAAACCAGTCTTTCTTCTCTCAGCTCAAATATTCGGGCATCGAACCAGAAGACATTCCTGTAATGAGCTTCTCTGTTTCGGACAGTGAAATAAAATCAATTGGTGCTGATAAGCTTAAGGGTCATTATGTTGCCTGGAACTATTTTGAATCTACTGCTTCTGCAAAAAACACAAGATTTGTTTCCTCATTTAAGAGAGAATTCGGAGAAAACACAGCTGTTGGAGATCCGGAAGAAGCTGCCTACATTGCAGTAAATCTCTGGGCTGCTGCCTGCACAAGAGCAGAATCCTTTGATGTTGAAGCAGTAAGAATTGCCGCCAAGGGATTAAGCTATATTGCGCCGGAAGGAATTGTTACGGTTGAAGGCTCAAATCAGCATCTTAATAAGGTAATCAGAATTGGACGAATTAACGACAATGGACAGATTGAGGAGCTCTTCTCTTCAAATGGACCTGTAAGACCGGACCCATATCTGAGTACCTATGCCTGGGCCCGCGGACTTTAAGGATTATGAATTAGAGACGAACGTTTCCAGCAAGGGAGGTTGATTTTTCAACCTCCTCTTTTTTTGCATAGCGGTGAGGCTGAGAAGTAATTACTGTTGTGCCCTTGCCAAGTTCACTTTTTATATTAATTGTTCCACCCATAAGATAAAGCAGGGTTTTCGCAATACTTAGGCCAAGACCAGCACTTGGAATTTCAGAATTTACATCATTATCTTCACGGGCAAAGCTCTTACAGATAAAAGGAACAAATTCCGGAGAAACACCAATTCCTGTATCTTCACAAATAAAACTTACAGTACATTCATCCTCTGTTTCACCAGGCTCCTGTCTCAGACCGAAACGGATTTTTCCGCCTTCAGGAGTATACTTTACGGCATTTGTAATAATATTCATTACAACATTTGTTGTATGCATAATATCCTGATAGATATAAGGATT
>JAEEGL010796916.1_pt1 | contig 35516 bp, 28 predicted proteins | sample 9134231 | NCBI WGS metagenome assembly JAEEGL01 (sample SAMN16246548, study PRJNA631951) | gut metagenome | biome: gut microbiome; feature: rumen; material: fiber-attached | host: Bos | place: Iran: Karaj | collected 2018-10 | reverse complement strand
GCCTATATTCAGTCCCGTCATTGCCATTGACATTGGTGATGTGACTGCCGGTGCATTGGCCTCATATGCCCTGGTGGCATCTATCATGTTCGTCATCTCGGTAACGATATCCACATTCGGATACCACACATATCCCGCTTCATCCGCATCCGGATGCGAGGGGTCATATACTCTCTTCATTTCCGAAAGGTTATCTTCATATATGTGGCTGACTCTTACACCGTCGCCGACATCCATTCCTCTGCTCTTTGCAAAGATGGTGCCAAAGGATGTCGGATCCGTTGTCTTCTCATGGAAGGTCACTATCTTTCTTTTATACGGTGTACCGTCCTCGGTTCTGGTTGTATTTGCATTGGCAACATTCTGGGATATGATATCCATCCTGTAACGTTCGGCCGTCATACCCGATGCGTTAACTCCGAATGATTTAAAAACGCTCATAAGAATCCTCCTTTCCGCCTACGTCCGTTATTCATTACTTAATAACAGACTTAAGATTCTTAAACTCCTGATCTATGCTCTGGATCAGACCGTTATACTTGATCTGATTGGACGCAAGCTCCACATTCTCCGTATCTATGTCAACATTGTTTCCGTCGAGCCTGTACGAGAACGCGCTGTGATCAAGATATGTCCTCGGATCAATATGTGACAGCCTGCCGTTTGAATTAAGCGCATCCACCTTTTTATCAAGGCTTACATACTTCGAAGACCGCAGCGCATGCTTAAGCTCGGTCTCAAACGATACATCCTGTCTTTTATAATTAGGGGTATCTACATTGGCGATATTGTTCGATATGGCATCATTACGAAGCCATGACGCATCAGCGGCCTTCGAGAGGACGTTGATATAGTTATAGACATTAGAATTTATCATTTATACTCACCTACCCTTCTTTATTATAATAAAAATCGTTAAAAACACAAGGATATTTTAAAAAAACATACAACATATGGTATAAACTCCGTATGATCGGACAAAATACCCCTAAAAAGCAACAAACGGACCTGCACGATCAGCAAATCCGTTTGTAATCCCTGCAACTCCGTTTATCGGGTGTGGCTTATTCTATTTTTTCCGTTTGAGCTCCTCTATCTCATCAAAAATAACCGGATTAAGCACCTTGATATAGGTACCCTTCATTCCGGATGACCTTGATTCAATAACTCCGGCGCTCTCAAATTTGCGAAGCGCATTAACGATCACCGAACGTGTTATTCCTACCCTGTCAGCTATCTTGCTGGCAACAAGAATGCCTTCGTTTCCGTCAAGCTCATCAAATATGTGGATTATAGCCTCCATCTCGGAGAAGCTGAGCGTTCCTATCGCCGATTTGACTACCTGGAGCTTCCTGTTCTCCTCTGCACTCTCTTCATTAACGGCTCTCAGCATCTCGAGTCCCACTACGGTAGAACCATACTCACACAATATTATATCGTCAATTGTGTACTGTTCCTTAACCTTATAGATAAATAATGTTCCGAGACGCTCGCCGGCTATATCTATGGGTGTCACTATAGCCTGATATTTATTACTCTCAGACACTTCAAAGCCAAGCGTTTCAAGATTAACATCCTCTTTTGTGGAAAGGACTCCGAGAAGCCTCTCGTTAAGCATATGATCTATTATCCCGCCCACTTCGTATTTCAGCAGGCCGTCAATCTCTCCGATATCCTCTCTGGCGCCGGTACCGAGGATCTTGCCTTTCTTGCTTATGACCAGAACATTGGACTCCAAAATATCCTTAAGCACATCACAGATATCATTGAACACAACCTTGCTGGAGCTGTTGTTGTGCAGAAGCTTCTGTATCATTCTTGTTTTATCTAACAACTGAACACTACTCATCCGATACCTCCGGAAATCATTTTCGAAATAGTCATAATTATTGTAACAACTTTTACAACAAATAAATCATAACACAAACAGGCGTGATAATCAATCTTTATCACGCCTGTTTGTAGAATATTTTTTGTTTTTTCCACAATTTTCTAACTATTTGTCCGCCGGTCTTAACTATTCAGAACTCACGTTTTTCAAAAATCTATGATTTAGGCTTATCCATTACGTTTCCGCATTCAGGATCTATGCACTGAAGCCTCGATCCCTTCTCCACCGTCATGCCGCCACATTTACTGCATTTAACGGCTGACGGGCGCTGCCATGACATAAAATCGCAGTCCTGTCCGTCCTCGCATCCGTAGAATCTTCTTCCCTTTTTGGTCTTTCTGATAACAATGTCTTTACCGCATTTGGGACATTTGATACCTGTCTTCTCAAGGTAGGGCTTGGTATTCCTGCATTCGGGAAATCCCGGGCATGCAAGGAACTTGCCGTGCGGGCCGTATTTAAGCACCATGTTTCTTCCGCACACATCACATATCTCATCCGTGACCTCATCCCTTATCTCTACCTTCTGAAGCTCTTTCTCTGCTTCCACCACTGCCTCGTCAAGGTCGGGATAGAAATTCCTTATTATCGTTTTCCAGTCTACGGTGCCTTCCTCAACATTATCAAGCAGCATTTCCAGATTAGCCGTGAAATCCTTATCCACAATACTGGGAAAAGCCTCGACCATCATACGGTTTACCACTTCTCCGAGTTCCGTCACGAAGAGATTCCTTCCCTCTTTAATGACATATCTCCTTGCAAGGATCGTTGTTATCGTCGGGGCATAGGTCGACGGGCGTCCAATGCCCAGTTCTTCCATCGCTCTTACAAGTGTTGCCTCCGTATAATGTGCCGGCGGCTGGGTAAAGTGCTGCTTCTCATCAATATCTGCCAGAGAGAGTACCGAATCGGTGCTTATTCCCGCAGGCAGCGAATCCTCTGCCGCCTCTTTGTCCTCATCCGAGGTATATACACACATAAAGCCGTCAAAAACCGGTTTCGAGGCGGAGGATCTGAACCTGTGACTGCCCGATTCTATAATAATGGACATCGTCTCATATCTTGCAGGCTGCATCATGCTTGCCGCAAAACGCTTCCAGATAAGAGTGTACAGTCTGTACTGGTCCCGGCTAAGCGATTCCTTAAGTGCTTCGGGAGTTCTGTTAATATCCGTCGGCCTTATAGCCTCATGCGCATCCTGTATCTTCTTACCGGTCTTGCCTGTAGCTGCCTGGTCACCGACATATGCATCACCGTATTTATCTTTTATGTATTCTCTTGCATTTGCGGCCGCTTCATCTGCGACACGGGTCGAATCGGTTCTTAAGTATGTTATCACGCCGACTGTTCCGTTACCCTTAATATCGATTCCTTCATACAGCTGCTGAGCCAGTCTCATTGTCTTCTGGGTGGAGAAGTTAAGAACCTTGCTCGCTTCCTGCTGTAAAGTCGATGTAGTAAACGGAAGCGGCTGTTTCCTGATCCGCTCTCCCTTTTTCACTTCGGATATTTTAAATGTATTCTTCTTAATGTCTTCTATTACGGAATCAAGCTCCTTCTTGGAGCTTATCTCGCCGGCCTTCTCACTGCTGCCGGCATAATGCGCGGCGAAGGTCTTCTTTATTCCTTCTGCCGATAGATTAACGCCAAGTGTCCAATACTCACGCGGAATAAACGCATTTATCTCATCCTCACGCTCACAGATTATCCTGAGTGCAACAGACTGAACTCTTCCGGCACTCAAGCCCCGCTTAACCTTGGCCCACAGAAGCGGCGATATCCTGTATCCCACCATTCTGTCAAGTATTCGTCTCGCCTGCTGCGCATCAACAAGATTCATATCAATGTTTCTTGCATTTTTAAGGGATTCCTTAACCGCAGCCTTCGTGATCTCATTAAAGGTTATCCTGTATACCTTCTTATTTTCAAGCTTCAGGGCGTAGATAAGATGCCATGATATGGCCTCTCCCTCACGGTCAGGGTCGGTTGCCAGATATATCTTATCCGCCTTCTTCACTTCCTTCTTAAGCGAAGCAACAAGATCTCCCTTTCCTCTGATGGTTATATACTTAGGGTCGTAATCATGATCGACATCAACGCCCAGACTGCTCTTTGGCAGATCTCTCACATGGCCGTTGCTGGCCATCACCTCATAATTGGAACCCAGGAACTTTTTTATTGTCTTAACCTTTGCAGGCGACTCAACTATAACAAGATTCTTACTCATATTTCTTCCTCATGCTAAAGCTTATCCGGTATTTCTTAATCTGCCTGACCATAGGAAGCGCACATATATATTTACCTTCCAACCTGATCATGACATTAAACAAGCCCTACCATATCATAAAAGAAATTGAATTTCAAGATAAAATCTCAACGCTTTTTTTTTAAAACCCATCCTCTCAGACCGATTCCCTTACCGTCAGCCGGTCTTCATACCGCCATGCATTCTCTTGTACGGACATAATATCCCTTGCCGGTTTCGGCCGCCAGTCCCTTGATCCCCAGCTCGACAAGAGAGCAGATAACATCCTTAAGTTCAAGGCCGGATGCTTCGGACAGATCGCCGATACTCCTTGCGTAAGGTTCGAGAAGTTCATAAACCTTCTTCTCGTTCTCATCAAGCTTAACCTTCGGAAGCTTCACCGTTTTCCTGTTATTGTCAAAAGATTCATCAAGCATGTACATAATGTCCTCTGCGCTCATCACAGGCGTCGCTCCCTGCTTTATGAGCCTGTTGCAGCCGGTGCTTAAGGGATCGGTTATACGTCCGGGTATCACAGTAACCTCCCTTCCCTGTTCCAATGCCATGTCCACGGTTATCATTGTTCCGCTCTTCTCTCTTGCCTCTACGACCAGCAGGATATCCGCAAGTCCGCTTATTATCCTGTTCCTTGCCGGAAAAAGCCTTGCTGAAGGCTTGGTATATATCCCGTATTCGGACAATACCCCTCCGTTCTCCTTTAATCTTTCATACAACACCCTGTTGGATGCCGGATAACAGGTATTAACCCCGCATCCGAGTATTGCATAGCTCCTTCCGCCTGCATTAAGCGCCGCCTCCTGCGAAATGCCGTCAATCCCGTAAGCCATGCCGCTGACGATAGCAACGCCGTATCCCGCAAGATCCGAAGCGAAACGTCTTGCCATCATCCTTCCGTATTCCGAGCAGTTCCTCGCGCCGATAACGGCAACGCAATACACATCATCGGGCGGAAGGCTTCCCTTACAGAACAGGCCGAAGGGATGCCCCTGCGTCAGCTTAAGCCTCTCAGGATACCTCCCGTCATAATACGGTATAAAGTCAATACCCATAGAAAGCAGCTTCTCATATTCCGCATCAAGGTTCCAGTCCTGCCTCTTTTTTATTATATCATCCGCGTATTTTTCGCTGATCCCTTCTATATTAATAAGCTCATCACGGCCCATCTCATACAGATGCTTTGTTCCCCCGGCAGACAGTGCGGTTTTCTTGACGCTTCCCGGATAAGCCCTGTCCATACCTGCCCACCAGTAGTCATATTTTATCTGTTCGATATTATCCATAAACGCACTCCTTCTATATTATATATGAATTGTTAAGAAACATGGCTTCTTTCAGATGTTCTCTCTCTATTTCATCCGAACCCGCAATATCAGCTATGGTTCTTGCTACCTTAAGTATCTTATTATATGACCTTGCCGATATATCCAGCCTTTCCAGAGCATCCATGAACCACTTTCTGATGTCATCCGTCATTCTGCAGAACCTGCCCGTTTCCTCGGCTCCCATCTGGGAATTAAACAGGATCCCGCTTCCTTCAAACCTTATCTTCTGCCGTTCATGAGCCTCCATAACCCTCTTTCTTACACACGCAGACGATTCAGAGAGCGCATCATTCAGCATGCACTCATAAGACAGCCTTTCGACATCAACACATATATCCATTCTGTCAAGAAGCGGTCTGCTTAGTCTGTTAAGATATCTTTTCCTCTGCGGTTCCGTGCAGGTGCATTTCGAAAGATCCGGATAAGCTCCGCATGGGCACGGGTTCATTGCCCCCACAAGCATGAAATCTGCCGGAAATACATAGGTTCCCTGATTCCGCGCCACAGTAATGCTCCTGTCCTCAAGCGGCTGACGCAGCACCTCGAGGGTATATCTTGAGAATTCCGCCATCTCATCCAGAAACAGAACCCCGCGGTGGGCCAGTGAAATATTACCCGGTCTCGGATACACTCCTCCCCCCGTCATCGCAACATCCGTCACCGTATGATGCGGGCTTACAAAAGGCCGCTCCCTCATAAGGCGCTTGGAACTCTTAAGTAATCCGGCCACAGAGTATATACTCGACACCTCAAGCGCTTCCTCCTTGGTAAGCGGCGGAAGTATTGTCGGGATGCATTTGGCTAACATTGATTTACCGGCTCCCGGTGTTCCTACCATAAGCATGTTATGCATTCCGCTTGCTGCGATCTCAAGACCTCTTCGTGCGACCTTCTGCCCCTTTACATACTTAAGGTCACAGGCGTTATATGATGTTTCCTCCTCCGAGCCGCTTCTTACACCTTTGTAAGGTTCTATTTCATATTCTCCGTTAAGATATAGAGCGATCTCCCTGATATCGTGGACTCCGATTATCTCGACATCATCGGCCATCGCCCCTTCATCCCGGTTCTCATAGGGTATTATGCATCTTTTTATTCCCATGCTCCTTGCCTTTATGACCATTGGAAGTATTCCGTTTATTCCTGTTACATCTCCGTTAAGCATAAGCTCGCCAAGTATGATCGTATCCCCCGGAATTTCCTGCCTTATCTCACCCATGGCAGACAGTATCGCTACAGCCATCGGCAGGTCATACCCTGTCCCCTGTTTCCTGATATTTCCGGGTGAAAGATTGACAGTGATGCGTTTAACCGGAAATGTGAAGCCCTTATTCTTTAATGCTGTCCTTACCCTTTCTCTTGCTTCTCTTACTTCGCCGGATAAATAACCGACGAGCTCAAACATAGGCATACCATCGGAAATGTCAGCCTCTACCTTAACGCAGAAGCCTTCTATGCCGTGGATGCCGAATGACAATACGCTGCTAAGCATCATCCCTCCATATTCTTCTCATAATATGAGATTTCGATAATAGATGTAACCCTTCAATACAGCATGAACAGTTACTGTTAATTTACTGAATGGGAATTAAATACAAAGACATGAACGTTCTTTAACTCTCCCTTAAGGGGGGCTGTCCCTATGTACGTTCATCCTGTGAATTATATGTGCTCTGTGATTATATTATAATTATTCTTAAAAGTAAAGGGGACGAAATCTCTTTCGTCCCCCGGTCCGGAATCATCCGGCGTAATAATCTTCAAGAAAGCTCTCAAACTGAGGTATGGGTATCGGCCTTGAGTAATAATAGCCCTGCGCTATATCGCAGTCGATCGAATCCAGGAAATCCAGCTGATCCTTGGTCTCCACTCCCTCTGCTATAACCTCAAGTCCTATCATTTTGGCCATTCTTACGGAGGATTCCACAATGATCTTGCCTCGTTCCGTCGACATTATCTCATCAAGGAAGAATCTGTCGATCTTCATGGTATCTATGGGAGCCGTACGGAGCATGTTAAGCGACGAATAACCCGATCCGAAATCATCCATCAGGATCTTGAAGCCTCTCTTCTTAAGCTCTCCCATATCCGCAAACAGCTCTGTGACATCCTCCATGAAGAGATTCTCCGTTATCTCCACCTCCAGATACCTGGTCTCGAATCCGTATTTCTTTACCAGATCCGTCAGCATATCCACTATGTCCGTTTCTCCGATATGTCTCCTCGAAACGTTAACCGAAATGGGAAGCATTATGCCTCTTGCCTGAAGATCCACGATGTATCTGCAAGCCTCTTCCCACATGAAAATATCAAGCTTCGTAATAAAACCGTTATCCTCAAACAGTGAAAGGAAATGCGCCGGAACCAGGATTCCCTTAACCGGATGCCGCCATCTTACCAAAGCCTCGGCTCCGCATATCTTTCCTGTCTTAATATTGATCTGCGGCTGTAAGAACATCTCGAATTCGTGGTTCTGAAGTGCCTTCTCCATCTCATTCTCGATCTCTGCCTGCTCACGCATCTTAAGCCTTATAACATCATCATATACCGCGTAATTACTGAGCGCTGTACCCTTTATCTGCTTCTTTACCGCCCTCGCCCTGTCACACATAAGCCTTGCGGGAACGTTTACATCTACAATTTTATATATACCGTACAGAAGCGATATCTGTGTGGGCAGATCCTTATGATTCCTCATACGTTCGCTGAGCCTCGTCATGAAATTAAGGATTTCCTGCTCACCGTCATAGCTTAGGATAATATTGAACATATCGGCCTGATACCTGCAGGCATACAGGGTCTTCGGCAATATGTCCTTGATCTGGTCGGCCATGACTTTAAGACATTTGTTACCTGCATCGATTCCGTATCTGTCGTTAATAAGCCTGAACTTATCAATGTCAACGGACAGTATCGCCATATTCTTGTCTTCGTTAAGATGGACGTACTGTTCCACCTTCTTATAGAACGTATCCGGCTTATACAGATCCGTAACCGAATCAAAGTCTGCACGGTATTCCATTTCAGCCTTGATCTTCATTTCGGCGTCCACATTCTGGAAGGTCGCCAGATACCTTACCGGCTTATTGTTAAGGCCGTGAAGCGGCTGGATAATTATCGTATACCAGATGGCCACACCGTTCTTGTTATACAGTCTTATCGTCGTCTTGACTGTCTGTCTGGATCTCTTAACCTCCTCAATGAATGATGCGAAGTCCTCCTCATCATCCTCATACGGAGTCAGCATGTTTACAACAGACCATTCATCCGTCAATGCCTTCTTATCGATATTGAATATTTCATCAAACATGGGACATAAATAATAACTGCCGTCGGCAACGTAATACTCGTATACCAGAATGCCGGTCATCTCATTAACGTTCTCATGACGTTCGTTGCTGAGAGCCATATCCTTAAGGATATCACTCTTCTGCTTCATTATCTCATATTTGACCTTTGTCTCCATATTCTCAAGCCTGTGCTTAATATACTCATCTACATTAAGGAAAATTATAAGCACACGCTGAGCGTTCTGATCCTGCATGACCGCATAGAGGTTATACCATTCATATTCATTCTCGACATTCAGGAGCCTTACCTCACGGCACAGCAGCGAATCTCCGAGAAGCCTTTGCTGTCTGAGATACTTAGGATCGGTAATCTCGGTAAAAGTTCCTTTATCTTCCGAGAAGATGACATTCTCGGCAAAATATTCCCTGAGCATCTGGTAATTCTTTATCCTCTTATCCATGACGCTCTTAATATTCTCTTCTTTTATCCTTATGCAGCTGTTCTTCTCAAGATCAACATCCCATATGATATCCTGCATTGATATCACGGCATTCTGAACCCTGATCCTGCTCTCGCTTATTTCCTCTTCCTGCTTCTTTATATTCTCTTTTACAGATGCAATAAGGAAGATACTCTTTCCGTTTCTTAAGCTTATACGCGTTGTCCTTGACTGTACCGTACACCGCATTGATGTTGAATATATCTCGGAATCGTAGGAGGATTCACCGTCCCCCATCTGCTTTATCGGACAGTCCTGACACGGTTCGGTATAACCCTTGTTCTGGACATAACAGAGGCCTCCCGTTTCACAGTTAAGTCTTTCGCCAAGCATCTCATTCCTGTACAGTACATGATAATTCTCATCAACAGCATATGCCCAGCTGCACATCGGGTCCAGAATATTGGAGACAAGCTCCATTTCCTTGGTGGTAAGGATCGGGTTTATATCCTGTTCGATACGCTCCATCTTTTCATTATAAAGCACATAATTATCCTTGCCGTTTCTCTTGGCATCCTGCAGCGCCTTACGGGCCCTGTCACACAGTGATTCCGCGCTCGCATCCGCACGTGTCATGATCGCTATGCCTATCGAAACGGTAACCACGCAGTCAAGCTCACTCCATACTTCCCTTACGGTCTGACCGACATATGCCGCTCTCTCCTCCAGGATGGAGGTATTCCTTATTCCCTTCATGAATATGGCAAAACGGTCGGTTCCCAGACGCCCTATGAGATCCGATCCTCTGAACGCCCTCTTTAATATCCTTGCTATCTCAACCAGCACGCCATCCGCGCTGACAGAGGTATTACGCTCCTTCCACTCGTCATAATCATCTATATCAACGAGCATAATATTAGGTATGGCCTCGCTGTTCATCGTGGGCAGATATTCATCCACGAATCTTATGAAAGCTTCGCTGTTGAAAACATGCGTAAGGTTATCCTTGTTCTTCTCAAGCTCCTCACTGCCGCGTTTCTGCTCATCATCTATATAGGTCATGGTTCCGTACAGCACATTATCGTTAAGCTCATACTCATCCGGATTCCTGAACCTTCCCTTTAACTGATACCAGAAGAATTCCCCCGAAAAATCAAGGAATCTTATATATTCCATCTTGACCTTTCCGTCCTCCGGCGGCAACGTAAAGAATGAAATGGCTTTTCTTATGTCATCACTGTGGATCTTACCCCTTACGCTTATATTTGCGACAAAGGATGCAATGCTGTGTGACTGCGGTATATATTTATCGATATTATCGGAGAAATTGATGACGTCTCTTTTAAGATCATATTCAAAAGCTATGATGTCGTTAATATCCATTGCGTTCTGGAACAGATTTGCGTTAAGCTTATTCATGGCGGCACCCCCACTTTTGTCAGTACATGATAATTAGATTATAAATGATTTCAGACATTATAACAACCTTTTTCCTACGTCAATTGCGGTTGCCGGAGGATGTATCTGGAATTATTTATCTGATGACACGTAGTGTCAGTGCGGTTGATCCGATATATCGGGCTCAAGGAAACGGGAAAACACGTAATTACCGTAATCTATGCCTTCTTCAGTCAGTCTGATACGCCCCCTGTTCCGGTCAATAAGTCCATCCCCGATAAGCTTTTCAAGAACATTCCCGAAGCACTCATCCACTGTTCGTCCAAATCTCCGAATGAACTCATCCTCGGATATCCCACTGCTCATCCTGAGTCCGAGAAACATGAATTCCTCTATACGGTCCGATAATCCAAGCCTTAATTCCTCATCAAATCCCCGGGACGAAACCGGGTCATTCATATATTCTTCCATTTCCGTCGTATTTCTGTACCTTACATTATCGATAAGCGAAGATGCACCCACGCCAAGGCCCAGATAGTCTGTTCCCGTCCAGTAGGAGCTGTTATGCCTGCTCTCATATCCAGGGCGTGCGAAATTGGATATCTCATATCGATGATAACCGTATTGCGCAAGATGTTCCACGGCAAAGTGATACATTGCCCTTTCCTCATCCTGATTAACTGCATATTTATTATAGAAGGGTGTCCCTTCTTCCAGGATAAGGCTGTAGGCAGAAATATGCTCAGGCGGCGGATTCAGTCCCGCGACCATATCTATGGTGTGTCGCAGTGAATCCATGGTCTGATAAGGTATAGCTGTCATGATATCCACATTTATATCACCAAAGCCTGCCTCTCTTACCGCATGATAAGCCTTCACGAAATCACTGTAGCTGTGTATCCGCCCGAGTGCCTTAAGCTCCCTGTCATCTGCCGACTGCAGACCGATACTCAGCCTGATTATCCCCGCTTCCCTGTATACGGCAAGCTTTTCCTCTGTAACGGTCCCCGGGTTAACCTCTATGGTTATCTCAGGAGCATCTGTAAGGTCTCTGTATACATTCTTTAATCTGTTACCGGATTCGTCTCCGTTTATAGCTGCCGTTCTTTCCTTCGATCTGTCTTCCGTTTTGTCTTTATGTCCGTCTTCCGGTCTGTTATCAAATATGTGTCCGAATACCTCTTCAACGGTTTCAAGTATGTTTTCTATATAAGCAGGTTCTATGACGCTCGGTGTGCCGCCTCCTATATAGATCGTCCTGACCTCATATTCCTCTGCCCTAAAGCCGAACTTCGTTTCACAGCCTCTTATCTCATTTATCAGTGCTTCAATATATCTTTTATGCATATCAGGTCCTGCGGGCATGGACAGAAAGTCACAATATCCGCATTTCTTCACGCAGAAAGGTATGTGTATGTATATTCCAAGTGCTTTCATATGATCTCCCGGGTGTGATGTTCACAACAGATGGTTATTATATCGTAACTATTCAGAACAGGTAATGTCATAAGGAATCCACCGCAAGCGGGTCTACGCTTCGCTCCGGTCGTTGCAGAACACTCATCCCCCGGATGAGTTGCAACCCCTTATGACGAGTTCTCAAAATACTGCGTATATTTGTAAAATATACGTGCTGTTCCGAGTAGTTATATTATATCACAGAATACCGTATTTCCGATGAAATTCGCTTCTCTGTATGTTATGAACAAACCTCTTGAAAACATCAGTTCGATTGCATATAATTATCTTATGAGTGATACAGAACGTTCCTACATTGCAATCGATCTTAAATCCTTCTACGCCTCTGTTGAATGCGCCGACATAGGGCGCGATCCGCTTACCACGAACCTTGTGGTCGCAGATGTCAGCCGGACGGAGAAGACCATCTGCCTTGCCGTCTCCCCCTCTCTTAAAGCTTACGGAATCCCGGGACGGGCAAGGCTGTTTGAAGTTGTAAGCGCAGTTAAGAAGGTTAATGCAGATCGCCGGAAGAAGCTTGGCGGACGTGATTTTTCCGGAAGATCGGATGACTCGCTCGCTCTTGCCTCAGATCCTTCACTCGAATTGTCATATATAGCCGCCAGACCCAGAATGTCACGCTATATTGAGGTCAGTTCGAAGATATACAATATATATCTTAAATATATTGCGCCCGAGGATATCCATGTATACTCGGTCGATGAAGTATTTATGGATGTCACAGACTATCTTAAGATATATGGAATGACGCCTCATGAGCTTGCAGTCACGATGATAAGGGATGTACTGACAGAAACGGGAATAACCGCAACCGCCGGAATAGGAACCAATCTGTATCTTTGCAAGATCGCCATGGACATAGTCGCCAAGCATGTTCAGGCCGACAAAGACGGAGTAAGGATTGCCGAGCTGGATGAGAGCAGTTACCGCAGACAGCTGTGGGATCACACACCTTTAACGGATTTCTGGCGCGTCGGTAAAGGGATTGCAAGGAAGCTTGAGCAGAACGGAATGTATACAATGGGCGATGTTGCAGCCTGCTCGGTGGGCGGAGCGCGTGAATACCATAACGAAGAACTTCTATACAGGCTTTTCGGCGTTAATGCAGAACTCCTTATAGACCATGCCTGGGGTTATGAGCCCTGTCTTATATCCGATATCAAGGCTTATAAACCGGAATCGAACTCCCTCGGACACGGTCAGGTGCTGAAGGAGCCATATACTGCGGAGAAAGGCCGGCTTATCGTATGGGAAATGACGGATGTACTGGTTCTTGAGCTTGTAAGCAAGGCACTCATGACAGATCAGATAGTCCTGACCATAGGATATGATATCGAGAACCTTAAGGATCCGGCAAGAGCCGGGAAATATTCGGGTGAAATACACATCGATTATTACGGACGCGAGGTACCCAGGCATGCCCACGGCACCGCCAATCTGAAGAAATATTCATCCTCCACTCAGGATATACTGGAGGCCGTGATGGAGCTTTACGACCGCATAATAGACAGGAACCTTCTTATAAGACGGGTAAATGTAACCGCAAATAACGTGATAAGCGAGCGTGAAGCTTCCGAACAGTTAAAATATGAACAGCTTGACCTGTTCACTGACTACAATACCCTGCTTGAGCAGGAACATGATGAAGCCGAACGTCTGAAAAAAGAAAAGAGCATTCAGCATGCTCTTATTGATATCAAAAATAAGTACGGTAAGAACGCTATACTTAAAGGAACAAACTTTGTCGACGGTGCCATGACAAGAGAACGTAACAGTCAGATAGGAGGTCACAGGGCATGAGCATGAATGGACCCGGGAAATACACAGATATCATTAATCTTCCACACCATGTTTCAAAGACGCATCCTCCAATGTCACGGGCTAACCGTGCTGCCCAGTTCTCTCCTTTCGCAGCCCTAACCGGTCTTGACGATGCCATCGACGAGACTGCAGTCGGAAGGATCGAATCCATTGCCGCATCGGAGCAGGGCGAGGAATTTATCGAAGCTCCCTAAGCTTCACCCAAGCGCAACATCCAATGCCATCATAAGCGTGAACCCAGCCGCGAACATGATTACTCCTATATTGGAATGCTCGCCTTCAGACATTTCAGGTATCAGCTCTTCCACTACCACATACATCATCGCACCTGCCGCGAAGCTTAACAGATATGGCATAGCCGGTATGATAAGGCCTGCAGCTATTATTGTGATTGCCGAAGCAATCGGTTCCACAGCTCCCGACAGAACCCCGTCCGCGAAAGCTTTTGCCTTACTCTTACCCTCTGCACACAGGGGCATGGATATGATAGCTCCCTCCGGAAAATTCTGGATAGCTATTCCGAGCGCCAGTGCCAGCGCTCCTCCTGCGGTTATCATCGTATTGTTTGCCATAAAGCCCGCATATACAACACCCACAGCCATTCCTTCGGGAATATTGTGAAGCGTTACGGCCAGAACCATCATGGTTGTTCTTTTAAGCTTGGATTTGGGTCCCTCGGCTTTATCGGAATTCATATGCAGATGCGGTATCACCGTATCAAGTATGAGCAGGAACAGCATTCCCAGCCAGAATCCGATTCCCGCAGGCAGGAAAGACAGCTTCCCAAGCGGCTCTGACTGCTCCATTGCAGGTATGATAAGGCTCCAGATCGAGGCAGCCACCATCACTCCGCCGGCGAAGCCGGTCAGCGCCCTCCTTACCAAGTCATTAAGCTGCCTCTTCATAAAGAAGACGCAGCCCGAACCAAGTGCCGTTCCAAAGAACGGGATCATTATTCCCATCAAGGTGTTAAAAGTCATATATTATCCTGCCTATTTATTATCCGGACGCCTCCCGCCTGCGCACATATTGCAATGTGCGCAGTTACCACCGCAGGAGGAACGGCCATGTCTTTTATCCTTTAAAAGCGTACGCACGGCACACGATACAATTACTATCAGCAATAAGGAGATCAAAATATTTCCTGCGTTCATCATGATAAAGGATATCATATTTAAGCCTCCTTAAGGATATTTGTCGTAAGTTTGTCAGCTTCTTATCAATCTTATCCGATGTGGTAAGACCACCGGAGTTTTTCTTATTATAGCATGACTTGATTACCTCTGCGATATAAATATACCTTTCATTTGTAATAATTCTTTCTGCATCATCATCAAGCTCCTTTTCTGCCGCCTCGGTAATACCTGTACCCTTAAGTGCAGATATGGTTACCACTCTGCATCCGAGCTGTCTTGACAGTTCATCCGTTTTAATCTTATCACCGTTCTTATTGACGATATCCACCATATTTACCGCTGCAACCACCGGAATACCCAGCTCCGTAAGCTGAGTGGTTAAATACAGATTTCATTCAAGATTGGTTCCGTCTATGATATTAAGAATTACATCCGGTCGTTCGTTAATAAGGTAATTCCTTACCACCACCTCTTCAAGCTTGTATGGTGACAGAGAGTAGATGCCGGGAAGATCCGTTATGAATATTTTGTCATAACTGCTCTCTTTTTTACCGGCCAAATCACTTCATCCCCGACTTGGCAGGTATGACTTTTTTATTTGTACTTTATTCATTTTACCTCTATCATCTCGGCATCTGCTTTACGCAATGACAGCTCGTAATTCCTAACCGTTACCTCTATGGGATCACCGAGCGGTGCCACTTTGCGTACATACACGGTCGTATTTTTTGTGATTCCCATATCCATGATCCGCCGCTTGACAGCCCCTTCTCCGTGGAGCTTAACAACGGTAACCGTATCTCCTATCTTAACATCTCTGAGTGTTTTCATCTTTCCCTCCTAAACCATGATCTTCCTTGCCAGTTCCTCGCTCACAGCCACCCTGCTTTCCTTAACCTTGACTATCAGATTGGAACCGAGAGTATTTACGATACTTACTTCGCCTCCCACATTGAAGCCAAGATCCGCAAGATGCTTTTTTGCCTCCTGGCTCCCTCCTATCTTTCTTATGATCTGCGGTTTTCCAACGTCTGCATAATTCAGCGGCATCATCTATTCCCTCCTTAATATCATCAATTAGCTTCCGCTAACCAATTGTTGAAAAAAAACAGGTTAGCCACCTCTAACCATCAGATATTATAGTTAGATAAAGCTAACCTGTCAAGATATTTTTCATGTTAAAGTTTTACAGACTCGTATCTTTATACTGTATAAAACGTGTATCCGCTTTTGCCTCTGTGCTTTGTCTCATATAACGCCTGATCCGCCTGCTTAAACAGCGAAACAGTATCCTTAGCCTGACTGCCATGCGCGATACCTACACTGATGGATGTATCTGCAAAGCCGTCTTCCTTATTGGAAAGTTCTATGTTTATCTGGCTTATCTTACTCTCAATCAGACGACTCTGTGTTTTATCCGCATGAACCATAAACACAACGAATTCATCACCGCCTATTCTGCAGATGTAATCATCCGACCGGAAATATCCTGCCAGTGTATCCGCCACCTTCTTAAGAACACAGTCTCCCATTTCATGTCCGTATGTATCATTTATTGTCTTAAAATCATCAACGTCAATAATAAGCATATAAGTCGAATTAAGGTCAATGCTTGACAGCAGGAGTTCATACCCTGCCCTGTTATAAACGCCGGTAAGCTCATCATGTGATGCCTTGTAATTAAGCTTGGCCACACTTTTCTTGTATACCGAATACATCTTGTTATATGTACGCGCCAGATAGCGGAACTCATTAGCCCCCATCTCAGGCATCGGGTTGTCTTCCTTTATCTTGTCAACCGCTTTAAGTATGGGCTTTATACCAAGCCTTGATGTGAGCCACACCAAAAACAGAATGGACAAACCCTGAATTACGATAATAAGCCTTCCTGTCCTTATCTCTTTTCTCAGATTCTCGGCAGCCCTTCGTTCCTCACTCCGCGTCAGGGTTTCCAGCTCATGAAGACTCTCCTTCATGTTGGTCCGGATAACATCCTTCTCAACATAGTATTCCTCACCCAGGACCATTTCAGATGCAAGTCGCATCTTCTCATCCGGTTCAAGAGCCGCATCTTCTCTGGATATCTCCATATTCTTCAGAATCTCGGGATAATCCGTATATCCCTTTGCTTCTATCACAAGCTTCATTGCATAATATTCCCTGTTCATCAGTGCTTTGGAAGCTTGCATTGCTTCCTTCAGATGTGCAAGGGCAGCGGCGCTATCGGGATTCTCAGACATCAGTGCTATGGCTTTTTCCCTTCTGTTTGTTACGAAGGCTTCTGTGAAATAGTCATTAAGATATTCCATGTTCCCGTCTACGGTAAACCTCTGAACTTTCTCTGTAAGATAATCAGAAGCATCCATCAGATCATATGCCGCTTTATCAAGCGAAATATAATCATCCGTAGCCTCTGATAAGTCCGAGAATGTGGAAGTAAGCCGGAATGTCGAATATATCATCACTCCTGATATAACCATTGCAACTGTGACCATCCAAAAATATACAGATCTTAACGAAACACCGTCTTTTTTAATTCTTTCTATGAATTTCATACCATATACCTCGCAAACACGTATGGTATTATACCACTAACCCCTCTGTATGTCTTGTGTAAATTTACGATCTGTATATATGAGCATTCATGGTATTTACTTAATTCATTCCCGCTGTTGTATTTATATATTTATCCCGCAAGTACCATTGTTTCTCCGCAATTCGGACATGTAACAGACGACTGCATTACATCAGCTTCAAACGGAACATGACATGATGTACATGTTATACTCATAAGCTGTACTCCCGGTGTTGTACCGGTCGTATTGTTATTAAGAGCAGCCTTTGCTGTTGTCTTCCTTGCCGGAGTATTCTTGGACGTCATGCGTTTTCCTGCATTTACCACGCTCATCGCATCATCTGATAACTTATTTTGTTTTGAATCGATCATATCCAACCTCTTTCTTATGTATTTACAGAGACCTGCTTTGATTTTTTCACTTTACAGTTTATACGGAATATTCCGGAAAATGGTATACACAATATAATATTTCTTACAAAAGCGCACACTCAACCTCCATATTGCTCCATACGTGTTCCAAACGCTCCTTACCGCTGATACCCGTCATAATGACTTCATTTATCTGTGTTTTAAATGATACCGATTTGAATCCGTCCAGTATCCGGCGTTTGGGATTCATATCATCCGTCCCGATAACAAGCATTGAATAATCTCTGTTTGCTTCCGAACAGATATAGGCAAGCAGCATTCTGTACATCTCCTCATCATCACCATCAGCAAGCATAAAAGAAATATACGCTATCGGAGCCGGTTCATCATCTTGCGGAATACGGATATAACCAAGATAAGGCAGCACCGGATTCATGAACCGCAGCAATGCATATATTCCGTGACACTCCTTAACTATATACTGTTTAACGCTTCCCCTGTTCCACAATGCGCCTGCTGCCGCTATCCTTCCGTTACGCTTGAGCAGGAAGAAATCCTCCGCCTTAAGCTCTCCCACATCGGACAGTCTGTCAAACACCGGAAACATATCCCTGTGCCTTCCGTTACGTGTAAGGAACTCTATGATATCCCTCTCATCCTCAGCTCCACCCCTCGCTCTTTCCACGGTACTCAGTGAGTCCGGCTGCCTCACACGTACTCCCGGACTTATGATATAAGTCTTATACCCGCATATGGGTATCGAATACGGCATATATTTTCTCTTCTTATGAAGCATCATCTGTACGCTGTCATTATCATCAAGAAGTGAACAGTAATAAAATTCGCAGTCAACCGCCATGCACATTTCCTTAAACATCTCATGCCAGTTGATATTTATGTCACAGTCCTTACGGCGCTTCATGTTGGTGACGTAGCACACTCTTGCTTCCCTGCCGCCTATATACATCCTTCTCGGAATCGCGGCGATGGTTGCGGCTATCCTTCCGTCTGCCCTTATCACGCCCACTTTGGCTTCCTTACTCTCCTTAAGGAATGATTCAAAGGGATTATCCCTTCTCGTATACAGGAGCTTAAGTCCTCCGGGCGTTATATCCGACTCCATTATCTTAAGGATATCCGCGCCGTCATCTGCATCCGCATATGCGAATCCCCTTTGAGATTTCTCTTTTGCATAATCTCCTTGCTTAATACCTTCTGCTTTACTTATATTCATATCCGTTATTTTCATAATATGCTTTACACTTCCGGCTTATTATTCAACATGTATAAATGATTCGGCCATCATAACCATACATTTTATGATCAAAGATCAGTCCATATTCTCCCCTACAGGGATTCCGATACGTTTATCCACCTCGAAATGGAACAGTATATTTATAAACCAGTATGCGAAATTAATAAGCGGATTCTTCGTCCTCTTAAAGCAGACCATCCCTCTCTTAAATATGGAACCAAACCGGAAGAATTCCTTCTTGTACTTCCTGCACAGTCCGCTTAACTCCTCTGCCGTGACCTGTTTCGGTACGAACGATATCGTTCCGAAGGTATATCCCTCCTGCAGCCACCACTTGTCACAGATGAGTCTGTTCTCCTCCTTAAATCTGTTATACGTCTCCGTATTGGGGAAGGTCAGCAGATGGTTGAATGCTATAACAAAGAATTCATGCTTCCTTGAGAACCTAAGCGTATTTATAAAGCTCTGCTCCGTATCCTCATCAAAGCCGAACACAAAGGATGCATAGATGCTTATACCAGCCGCATGTATCTTCTCTATAAGCTCATCCCTCTCTCCCAGCCGCTGGGTCCATTCCTTGTTCATCTGCTTTAGATTGTCCCGGTTGATCGACTCAAAGCCAATGAGCACCATCGAACATCCGCTCTCCCGCATGAGCTTAAGGGTCTCATCATCTCTTGCGATATCGAGCGTTATCTGCGTGGTCCATGTTACCTTAAGCTTCTTTATCTCCTTAAACAGCTCCCTTGCGAAGCTCTTATCCGAAAAGATACTGTCATCCACAAGAAAGAAGAGCTTATGTCTGCAGGACTTCATCTCCGTGATTATATCTTCTATCTCTCTGTGGATATATTTGGATCCGTAATATTTTGCTATGGAACAGAATTCGCAGTTATGATAGCATCCGCGTCCCGTCTCCACCAACGACACCGGCAGGTATTTCCTCTGCTTGCCGGCATATATGGAACGGTCGGCAAGCTTATAATCGATACAGGGCTTACCTATATACCTTCTCTTAAGGGTTCCCGCCTCTGCATCATCTATAAGCTCTCTCATCCGTTCGCCGCAGTTGTTTATCATTATAGCATCGCAGTACTCCTCTGCTTCATCCGGCATAAGAGTAACGTGATAGCCGCCCATAACTACCTTTCTTCCTCGTTTTCTGAACTCTTCCGCTATATGATAGGCTCTCTTGGCGGTGTAGGTCTCGACAGTTATCATCACAATATCCGTCTCAGTATCATAGTTGATACCTTCTATCCTGTCGTCATAGAATTCCCTCTCCACCTCTTCAGGCAGCAGAGTATTCATAACCGCGATCGTGAGCGGCTCCATCAGCCATGATTTAAGATATTTATCGCCTTTCTTCCTGCCGATCGCAGGAAGTATAAACGTAACCTTCATCTTCGTGCTCCTTATCGTCCTTCTCCTTACATCCGAATGTCATTCCCTGCTTCTCAAATACTTCCTTCTTAAATACCGGATTATATACTATATAAGTAAAGAATCTTACCGGATTGCGAAGATTGGTCCTTGGCTCTAACATTCTGTAGATTATGGAACCGGCGCTGTTAAACCTTCTTCTGCATTCAAAGCCTGCCTCGGTCAGCTCATCAGGCGTCATGTTTTTGGGTATGAACGCAGTATAGTTGAACCTGTACTGTTCATGCAGCCACCATTTCCCGTCATACAGAAGACGGCCTTCCGATTCAAGCTGTTCATACAGCTCCGTTCCGGGATAAGGCATAAGTATATTGTAGGCGGCGAATGTGAACTTATTCTTTCTCGCGAACCTGTAGGTTGCTTCTATCGATTCAAGTGTATCCGTATCATGACCTATCGTAAATGCCGCCCAGGTCTGGAGCCCGTAATGCCTTAGCTTCTCTACCGCCTCCGCATAATGATCGTCAGCAAACCTCTTGTTAACGCCCTTATGCATATAATCAAGGCTCTCGGGCTTAATGGACTCAAATCCTATCACAAGCCCGAGGCAGCCGCTCTTAACCATAAGCCTCATAAGCTCATCATCATCCAGCATATCCAGGCTTCCCTGGCTGACCCAGTATATCTTAAGCGGTATCAGTGCCCGAAACAGCTCCTTGGCCCTCTCCTTATCCCCTACTATATTATCGTCCACAAAGAATAAGAGCTTCCTTTTCTGAGAACGTATCTCCGCAACCACCTCATCGATATCTCTGGTAAAATGCCTTCTTTCGAAGTACACACTGCTCGCACAGTATTTACAGCTGTATCTGCAGCCCCTCGAAAACTGCAGCAGGGATATCGGCATATACTTCTTTCCCTTATATATGTCCCTCCTTGTTATCACTCCCTTTTGCGGAATACACACCGGTGCGCATTCATATACTTCCTTAAGGTTTCCCGCACGCAGATCGTCGGTCATCTCGGCCCATTTGTCCTCGGCATCTCCTATCATTATGGAATCCGCATGCTCCCTGACTTCATCCGGAAGAAGCTTAACATGCATGCCTCCCATCAGTACCTTCACCCCATGTCTTCTGTATCCGTCAGCTATCTCATATGAGCGCCTGGCCGTAAAAGTCTCAACCGTGATCGCAACAAGATCCGCCGGCTCATTGTAAGGTATAGGCTCCAGCCTGTCATCATACATGACGACATCTATATCATCGGGTGTAAGCGCTGCCAGGATCCCCAGCTGCAGCGGTTCCATACTGGCATTGTCCACATACAGGCTGTGCTCACGCCTTCCTATATTTGGTTTTATGAGAATTATCTTCATTCGTTTTCTCCAAGCTCCTTACCCTGTTTACGGTGTATCTCGGAACGGGATATCAGATTCACAAGCAGAAAAACCACTGTATTAAAGAGGTTTCGATGATTGACCCCTGTTCCAAACATCCGCTTAAGTATATTGCGGTAACTATTGAAATCATATCTTGCTCTTTTACAGCCTTCCGTAAGTTCTTCACCGCTCATCGATTTCGGATAAAACATCGCATCCCCGTATCTGTAGCCGGGATCAAGCCACCACTTTTCAAATTTAAGCATTCCTTCACTGCTCATACGTTTAAACAGCTCTGTCCCCGGCAGGATCATAAGCGGGTTGAAATTGGCTGCCGCAAGGTTATTCCTCATTGCAAAATCATACGTTCTTTTTATCGATTCCGCCGTATCATGATCGTATCCCAGGACGAACATGGCATATATCATGATCCCGTGCTTATAAATATTATCTATGGCAGCCTCATATTTAAGCTCATTTTCTTTATATCTTCTGTCCTCTGTGTTATCTGTCTCCGGGCTCTCGGCTGTCTTTTCATCCACTCCCGAATGCATCACCCGGATATTGGCGCTCTTATGCATTATCTTAAGATTACGTTCATCCAAAGATTCAAAGCCAATGAGAACCATTATGCATCCTGCCTTATGCATCAGATCAAGCAGTTCATCGTTAAAGGCAATATCCATGCTTATCTGGCAGGCCCACCTTTTCTTAAGTGGACGGATCGAGTTAAACAGTTCCTTCGCAGCATCCTCATTTACAAAGAGATTATCGTCTATAAAGAAGAAAAGCCTCTCCCGTGAGTTCTTTATTTCTTTTACAACATCATCAATGTCCTTCTGACGCACGCCCGAAGGATACAGACTCTTTATAGAGCAGAAATCGCAGTTAAACCTGCATCCCCGCGAAGCCTGTATCATGCCAAGCTTTAAATATTTCTTTCCCTCAAAGCACCTTGCATTGTTGTTCACATATGCAACCGGACACTTATTATCCGAATCGTATCTTCTCTTCTCGCAGCCGTTCTTAACATCTTCAAGATACCTTGGCCACGTATCCTCAGCATCTCCCACAAGCACGGTATCGGCATGCTCTAATATCTCTTCCGGCATTGCGGAAGCATGGAAACCTCCCATCACGATTCTTGGCGGCCTTACACTGCAGGTATTCTCATTCCGCCCATGTTCATCCTTTTTCCCATGTTCCTGTACATATTGAGCCCTTCTTCCGCGTCTGTATCTTTCCGCCAGCTCATAGGCATGCCTTGCCGCGAAGGTCTCTACGGAGAACGCTATAATATCTGCATCAATATCATCCGGCAGCGCTTCTATCCGTTCATCATAGAATACTATCTCCCATTCATCGGGTGTAAGAGCCTCCACTATAGGAAAAACAAGGGGCTTCAGTGCATCCTTCCCCTTGCTGTACATCATATTTACCTTTATGAATGCTATCCTCATACAGATACCCCGGGTATGTCCGAATTGTCCGTCATAACCGCCTCGTCATATTTATTGAAATTCTTCGCATACTTCCTGTAACCGATATTTGTTATAAGATAGATGAAGAACCACCTTTTGACACGTTTGAAATCAAATCGTTTGAAAATCGCCTTCCATGAGTAGCACAGCTGCCACGCCTCTTCTATTCCGTCAAGAAGCTCCTGCTTCGTCATATTCCCGGGTCTGTATACGACATGCTCCACATCATACAGCGACCAGTCTGTTTCCGTGATCCTCTCCTGCTCGCTTAACTCCTTATAAAAAGGCGTCCCCGGAAACGGTGTGATAATGGAGAACCTCGGAAGATCTATCTTAGCCTCCAGGCACAGCTTCGCAGTCCTCCTAAAGACATCCTTATTATCCTCATCGCTTCCGAAGGCAAAGCACCCCATTACAAGTATCTGGTTATCATGCAGCTTCTCCATCAGCCATTCATATTCATTAACGGTATTGACACCCTTGTTTATATCCTTCTGGGTCTCCTGATTAACAGATTCGAAGCCAAGCAGCAGACCCTTGCAGCCACTCCTTCTGAATATGTCGAGCAGCTCGTCATTATGCCCTATGGCAGTCGTTGTAAGGCCGAACCACCACTTCTTAAGAGGTATCATGGCACTGAACAGCTCCCTGGCATAATTAACGTCAGCTATAAGATTCACATCAGGGAAAATAACGAACTTCCCCCTGAAGGTCCTGATCTCGGCAATGACATCCTCTACCGGCCGTGTTATCACACGCTTTCCAAAGGCTGACGGATAAGCGCAGAATGAGCATGAAAGGTTACAGCCCCTCACACATTCGACCGTGTTAAGAGTAATATATCTGTCCTTTTTAAGCAGATCCTTTCTCGGGATCGGACGCCCCGAAATATCGACACAGGAATGACCGTAGTAGAACTCCTTAAGCTCTCCTTTGGCAAAATCACGCATGGCCTGCGGGAAGGTCTCGTCTCCAAGCCCCACCATGACACAGTCCGCGTGGGCTTTCGCCTCTTCAGGCATAACCGTGGGATGTACTCCTCCTATTATGACTGTAATACCGCGGTTACGGAAGTAATCCGCGAACCTGTAGCTTCGGTTGGCTGTTCCCGTTATACAGGTAATGCATACAACATCAGCCTCCAGATCGAGCGGTATGGCTTCAGCCGTCTCATCATAGATAACGGGCTCTGCATGAAGCTCTCCCGGAATAAGGGCGGCAAGCAGCGCCAGCGTTATGGGTGCATAATGCAGATTCTTATGAAACATTCCGTTGTATCTGTGCATGGCTCCCGCAGGAGCAAGCAACGCCACCTTCATATCCGCCTCCTTATCCAAAGCAGGATTCCTTAATTGCAACCCACACTCTTTCCCGACAGATCGGAAACATTTATCAAAAGCCGGCATTCTTAAGCCCGTTGACAAGCTTAATATAGAATTCCCTGACATCAAACTCCGGTATATTTTCCCTGTTAAGGTCGATCATATCGCCATGAGATATCCCTCTGGTACCTTTAACGGTCAGATAATTATAACTGCTTCCCCATTCGAAGGACTCCCTGCCTACCAGGCCGTCATTGTCACCGTCAAAATGCTTAACCAGCAGATAAGACATATTAAGGGGGAACCGTCCTCCCCTTCCCCTGTTCAGCTTAGAACCCACGCTCATATATCTGACTCCGGGTACATCCTTAACGGATTCATTGAACCGTGCACAGGCACTGTGTGTAAGATCTGTCACCGCCGTAATAAAATCAGGATGCTCATCTCCCAGATTCTTAAAGGCGCTGTTATATTTTTCCGCTATCAGCTGTTGCTCCTTCTGCGGTATCTTATTCAGCAGATAATCTGCGAATTCACAGCCTCTGTGCGGCGTGTTGATGGTAGTAAGAGAAGCCACGTATCTGTCGGCTCCGCATTCGGAAAGAGCATATCTCATATCCAGACCACCCTTGCTGTGGGCTATGACATTAAGCTTTTCACAGCCTTCATCCTTAACTATCTTCTCTATTCGCCGCGCCAGCTCCTCTCCGCAGACTTTTACCGAAGCAGCTGACTGATGCTCACCGTAATACAATACTGCTCCGTTGGCTTCAAGAGCCTTGGGAATCCTTCCCCAGTAATTCAGATATTTGAAATCCCTGAAGAACACACCGTGAACAAGAAGGATCGGATATCTGGTACTGCAGAGCTTCTCGTCCTTTCTTGCCTCATCTATCAAAAGCCGTCTGTTTTCATAATCCAGTTCTTCGGCAGCCACCGATATTATCTTAAAAAGCAGTATCAGATTAACAATGGGAAGGAATCCGCATGCAAGGCCTATGGCTCTCCATTTAACACCAAGCTGTTCCGAAGAGGCATAAACGCGCAGCATTCCGGCAAAAAATACAGCCGTCATAACAAGGACAGTAACGAGCAGGTTTAACAGCCACGAGGTCAGAAACTCTTTAAATGAAGACGCGCCACGGGCTCCTGTCCACATAGCGATATTAACTACAAGCAGCACGCCCGTGCATATACAGAAAAGCAAGAGCAGGTTAAGCCCGTTTCTTAACAATTTAAGCCTTATACTCATAACGGGAGGATACAGAAAACCGGGGGATAATAACATCATCAAAGTTATTATACAGCCTGCGGCAATAATAAATCCTTTTCCCGTTATATTAGTCCTTGAAATGTAATATATATTCGCCGATATAACAATCCCGATAACGGCTATTATATTAACTATCGTCATATTCGCTGTTCTTAGAAGCTTCACTGTTTTCTCCTTAATCTTCAGTCTTGATCACCATTCGCATGATATCATCCTGAGCATGGCAGCTTTATTTCTTTTCACAGGATCATATCACACGCTTATGAACGAGCCTGCTGCCATGATAACATACATAATAAACACAAATGCAGCCACAGCCTCTTCCCTGCGTCCTGCTTTCCTTCCATGTGCTGTCTCTTCTCCTGTCTGATCCCTCATGCACAGGAGATATGACGGAACAGCCATCAGGGCAATGATGACCGCAACGGCTCCTCCAACCAGCTTAAGATATTCCGCAAACGTATTACTGAGAATAAGCGTCATTATCAGTGCGGGAACCGTGGCAATAACAAAAGACAGCTCTCTTTTTATATGAGTCTGGCCGGCTACTATATCGGCCGATGCCAGTCCTATGGACCAGAACGAAGTAAGCATGGCAAATACTATGAACAGGGATCCGAGCACTCTCACAGTTCCTCCCACAGCCTCAGCCCAGCCCACTATTGCAATATCCGTCACCTCTTTTGATGTGATTACAGTACATGCGGCTACGATGAATGAGATCACAAGATTGATAAGAAGTCCCAGCCATATCGAACGCCTTATCTTATTAACACTGTCCTCATACTGTTGCTTATGCTGCTTCAGCTCTTCCCTCTGTTTCTGCTCTTTCTGTTCTTTATATCCTTTAAGTTCTTCTTTTTCTTTCTTTTCGGTATACCTCTTCTCTTTGCCCTGTTCCTCAGCTCCCACAGGTTCTCCCTGACGTTCCGATCCCCCCGTCATATATTCCACGACCTGCGGTACGGCAAAGATCGCAGAGAACGAAAACATTATCATGGAATATGCCGCTGCCCACTCTTTAGCGCTCCCGAAAGCCGGAATACTTATACCGGGCTTAATGTGAAATGCCGAAAAGCAAAGCATAAGCAGCAGTATCACCCCCATAACGGATACGGTCACGGCTTCCGTTGTACAGACAGCTCCCAGTCCTGCCAGGATGACAAAAGCGGCAGCCACAAAGAATATGACCTTAACCACAGTCCCGTTTACCGGAAGCAGCTGTGTAAATATCTGTGCGGCTCCCGAAATATATGCCGAGAGATTAGCCGTAAGCACAACCACAAGAAGCGCAAAAAAGGCAAAGCGGAATATCATTCCCGTTCTGCCTTTAAACAGGTACTTATTGAATATATCCAGTATATCTGCCTTACCGGTATGTCCGTTATCTGTGTTCATTGTGCGAAGCACCATCGTCGCTATCATGAAATGCATGAGCACACTTACGATATAAGCCACAGCAAAAGCCGCGATACCTCCGACAGTTCCCGCATGCAGGACATAATAAGGTATCGCCATCACTCCGCTCCCTATGCCGTTTCCGGCAACCACAGCCGCCGCTTTATATACTGATCTGTTTCTCCTGTTCATGATACGCCTGCCACATTCCGGTATTTCCTGCTTAACTACTTATCCTCATCCAGCTTGAGTACGCTCATGAAGGCCTTCTGCGGTACCTCCACGTTTCCTATCTGGCGCATCCGCTTCTTTCCTTCCTTCTGTTTCTCAAGCAGCTTCTTCTTACGGGTGATATCACCGCCGTAGCATTTAGCCAGCACATCCTTACGCATGGCCTTTACGGTCTCGCGTGCGATTATCTTGCTTCCTATTGCCGCCTGAATCGGAATCTCAAACAGATGCCTCGGTATCTCTTCCTTAAGCCTCTCACACATCCGCCTGCCTCTCTCGTAAGCGCTCTCCGCATGCACGATAAAGCTTAGGGCATCCACCTCTTCTCTGTTAATAAGGATATCCAGCTTGACAAGATCCGATTTCTCATACCCCTTCATCTCATAATCGAAAGAAGCGTAACCCCTTGATCGTGATTTCAGGGCATCAAAGAAATCATATATTATCTCATTAAGAGGAAGCTCGTACTTAAGCAGCGCACGTGTCTCCTCCATGTATTCCATGCTTATATACTTACCGCGCCTCTCCTGACACAGCTCCATTATCGGTCCTACGTATTCCTTGGTCACCATGATCTCGGCATCCACTATCGGCTCCTCCATATAGTCTATCTCCGAAGGATCCGGAAGATTCGTGGGATTGGTAAGGTCGATAACCTCACCATCCGTCTTATGCACCTTATATATAACGCTGGGAGCCGTAGTTACGAGATCCAGGTTATACTCCCTCTCAAGCCTCTCCTGAACCACTTCAAGATGAAGAAGACCCAGGAATCCGCATCTGAAGCCAAAACCAAGCGCCACAGATGTCTCGGGCTCGTAATTAAGCGATGCGTCATTAAGCTGCAGCTTCTCAAGTGCATCCCTGAGATCGGGATACTTGGCTCCGTCAGCAGGATACATGCCGCAGTATACCATCGAAAGAACCTTCTTATATCCCGGAAGCGCCTCGTCACAGGGCTTCTCCGCATTGGTTATCGTATCACCTACCGCCGTATCCCTTACGTTCTTGATGCTTGCCGTGATGTAGCCTACCATACCGGCAGACAGCTCATCACACGGTATGAACTGACCGGCTCCGAAATAGCCTACCTCGACCACCTCAGCCGTAGCGCCTGTTGCCATCATTTTGATCGGGGTTCCCTTGCTGACGGTTCCGTCCATCAGCCTCACGAAAGCAATGGCTCCCTTATATGAATCATACAGCGAATCAAAGATAAGCGCCTTAAGCGGCTTCCCCGCATCACCTTTGGGCGCAGGTATCTTGCTTACTATCTGTTCGAGCACCTCATCGATACCGATGCCGTTCTTGGCGGAAATCCTCGGCGCATCCTGAGCCTCTATCCCGATGACATCCTCGATCTCATTAACCACTCTCTCGGGCTCTGCGCTCGGGAGGTCTATCTTATTTATCACCGGGAAGACATCCAGATCATGATCGAGTGCCAGATAAACGTTGGCCAGTGTCTGGGCTTCTATTCCCTGAGCCGCATCCACAACAAGTATCGCCCCGTCGCATGCTGCCAGGCTCCTCGATACCTCATAATTGAAATCAACATGCCCCGGAGTATCTATAAGGTTAAGTATGTACTCTTCTCCGTTTTTGGCTCTGTATACCGTACGGACCGCCTGCGATTTGATCGTTATCCCGCGCTCCCTCTCAAGATCCATGTTATCAAGGACCTGCGCCTGCATCTCACGGCTTGTAAGCAGTCCCGTGCTTTCGATGATACGGTCCGCAAGCGTTGATTTACCATGATCTATATGAGCAATTATACAGAAGTTCCTTATTCTGCTCTGTTCTATATTTGACATATCTCCTCCGGTTAATCAGTTTCATCTGTTCTTTATAATTGTTTCAGCGTCCGGCATTCTTCCTGTATGTATAAATTTAGTGTCACTTGAACATCTCAAGCCCCTGTTTTACCTTGCTGTGGGCGTTATAGAATCTGATCAGAGCTAGTATCACAAAGATTATAAAAAGTACAGTCAGGGAGCCCAGACAGTCTATACCCACATCCTTAAACGACCTGTTCCTGCCGTCAACATACCCCTGGTTTATCTCATCAGCCACCGACAGCACTAACGAAAGCAGAAAGGACAGTGAAAATGAAAATATATTTCTGAGCCTTCTGCAATAGAAGAACACAAAGGTAAACATGGTAAGCACTCCGAACTCGGCAAAATGAGCACCCTTCCTTACGAAGCCTTCATACACCGGTACTGATTTCTGGATCTTTTCTGCCGTCCATCCGAACCGCAGGACCTTGTTGACTACATACAGAAGCTTCTCCGTGACAAAGGTGCTTAAAGCACTGGAATTATCCGCATCCTCACTTCCGAATCCGAATATGAGCATTATCATAAGTATTACGGGAAGCAGCTGGATTATGAACAGCGTGATCCTGTTAAGCCTCTGCTCATTACGGCTCAGCGGCAGCTGTGATTCATGCTTAAATGCGATATAACTGTGATATATTGCCCAGAATACGATATAACCAAGAACCGCACCGCCTGTGTTAAGAAGGATGTCGTCAATCTCGAAATAGCCTCTCCCCGTTAACAGCTGCGTCATTTCTATAAGCATGCTGGATATGAAAGCCATAAGGATTAAATTCCACCATTTCTTAAAGAAACGTGTTGTAAGCGGCACCAGTATTCCGAACGGGATGAAGAGGAGAACATTCTCAGCCGCATGCTGTGACAGTGTGCCGTCCGCACGCCATGTACCCAGTATTTCCAGATTGATCTTGTTGGACCTGCTGCCCGGTTCTCTGCCGGACAGAGTCAGTGCCACAAGATAGGACATATATACGCACAAAACACCAAACAGACAGATGGACAACGCCATCTGCCATAATTTTTGGTATTTCCTGCCCCGCAGCCTCTGAATAAGATTAACTGCCAATATGATAAGTGTGTATACAAGAACAGCTCTGCAGGTAAAGCCCAAAGCCTGTTCGTCAAACCTTCGCAGAGCTATCCATATATCATTCAGCGCTCTAAGCAACATCCGCACTACACCTGTTTATAAATCCATGTACTCTGATTATGTTACTGTGATCAGAGATATAGAAATTCCGTTATGATCAGATTATGTAAACCATTATCTGTAGATGATATCATCCCTTGAAGGCCCGTTACTTACCATGGTTATCGGGAAGCCTATCTTATCCTCTATAAATTCGATATACTTACGGCAGTTCTCGGGAAGATCCTCATATTTCTTTATTCCCCTTATATCACACTTCCATCCGGGAAGCACTTCGAGCACGGGCTTAGCCTTTTCAAGAAGCGATGTCACCGGGAAGTCAGTCGTAACTTTGCCGTCTATCTCATAACCGGTACATACCGGGATCTCATCCAGATAACCCAATACGTCCAGAACCGTAAATGCCACATCGGTAGTTCCCTGAATACGGCAGCCGTATTTGCTGGCCACACAGTCAAACCATCCCATACGTCTCGGTCGTCCCGTAGTAGCACCGTACTCACCGCCGTCACCCCCGCGGTTCCTTAACTCTTCGGCTTCCTCACCGAATATCTCTGATACGAAGGCACCCGCTCCCACTGCAGATGAATATGCCTTGCACACGGTGATTATCTGCTTGATCTCATAAGGCGGAAGTCCTGCGCCTATGGCTCCGTATGCGGCAAGAGTGGATGATGATGTAACCATGGGATAGATTCCGTGATCGGGATCCTTAAGCGAACCCAGCTGACCCTCAAGAAGGATATTCTTACCCTCCCTGATCGCGTTCCACAGATAAAGTGATGTATCGCATACATACGGCTCTACCATCTTCTTATATTCCATCATTGTCTCATAGAGCTTATCCTCATCAAGCTTCGGCTTATGATAGAGATCCTCAAGCATGACATTCTTGATCTCACATACTCTTGCGATTTTCTCTTTAAGGACAGCCTCATCATCAAACAGCTCACTTACCTGGAAGCCGATCTTAGCATACTTATCCGAATAGAAGGGCGCGATACCCGACTTGGTCGAACCGAAGGACTTACCTGCCAGTCTTGCTTCCTCATATGTATCGAAATCTATATGGTACGGCATGACCATCTGAGCCCTGCTGGAAATAAGCAGCTTAGGCTCCGGAACACCCTTTGACATGATATCCTTTATTTCATTAAACAGTATGGGAATGTTCAGCGCGACACCGTTACCTATAACGCTTGTTACATTCTCATTAAACACACCTGATGGTAAAGTATGCAGCGCGAACTTCCCGTATTTATTTACAATCGTATGTCCCGCATTTGCGCCACCCTGAAAACGGACCACTATATCTGCTTCCTGAGCCAGCATATCCGTCATCTTGCCCTTACCTTCATCACCCCAATTGGCTCCTACTATTGCTTTAACCATCTCAGTTCCTCCTGTCCTCCCTGTTTAATAATCAGCCTTTTACTATACATTAATATCCGCATGCATTCCGAGCACATCTTTGTTCTCATCAAGCATCGGACGGATCACATTCTTAAGATAAGCTTCTACCTGCTGCGGTGCACGTCCCACATATCTTGCGGGATCCATTGTTTTGTTAAGCTCGTTAAGGCTCATATTGAATTCAGGCTCATCCGCAATAAGCTTAAGCAGGTTGTTCTCACCGCCGTTCTGTTTAACATTCTTTGCAGCCTTCATTGACAGCTCTCTTATAAGTTCATGGAGCTCCTGTCTGTCACCGCCTGCCTTAACCGCATCCATCATGATATTCTCCGTAGCCATGAACGGAAGCTCGCTGCGCAGGTGCTTATCTATCACCTTATCGTTAACAACCAGTCCATCCACCACATTAAGGCACAGATCCAGCACTCCGTCTGTGGCAAGGAATGCTTCGGGTATCGACAGCCTCTTATTGGCCGAATCGTCAAGCGTCCTCTCAAACCACTGCGTTGCAGAAGTGATTGCCGGATTAAGTGCATCTATCATCACATAACGGCTGAGTGATGCTATTCTCTCACTTCTCATCGGATTACGCTTATAAGCCATTGCCGATGAACCTATCTGGCTCTTCTCGAAGGGCTCCTCAACCTCCTTAAGATGTTGTAACAGTCTTATGTCATTGGAGAACTTATGAGCACTTGCCGCAATACCCGCAAGTACATTGGCCACTCTTGTATCCACCTTGCGTGAATACGTCTGCCCCGACACCGGATAGCACTCCTTGAAGCCCATCTTTTCGGCTATCATCGGATCTATCCTGTCTATCCTCTCCTGATCCCCGTCAAACAGCTCTAAGAAGCTTGCCTGTGTTCCCGTAGTTCCCTTGGATCCAAGCAGCTTCATTGTTGACAGTACGAAATCCAGCTCCTCCAGATCAAGCATGAACTCATTCATCCACAGAGTGGCTCTCTTTCCCACGGTCGTAGGCTGGGCAGGCTGAAAATGCGTAAAAGCAAGTGTAGGCAGAGACTTATACTTATCAGCGAAACCTGAGAGCTCATATATAACATTTATAAGCTTCTTCCTTACCAGCTTAAGAGCTTCCGTCATAACGATTATGTCCGTATTATCACCCACATAACACGATGTGGCTCCCAGATGAATGATACCCTTGGCCTTGGGGCACTGTACACCGTAAGCATATACATGACTCATTACGTCATGACGTACCTCCTTCTCACGCTTCTTGGCAACATCATAATTGATGTCCTCCGCATGTGCCTTAAGCTCATCTATCTGCTCCTGCGTGATATTAAGTCCCAGCTCCTTCTCGGTTTCCGCAAGGGCTATCCACAGTCTCCTCCAGGTTCTGAACTTCATGTCGGGCGAAAAGATATACTGCATCTCCTCACTTGCGTATCTTTCCGATAACGGACTGACATATCTGTTTGTCATTGCATTTTCCTTTCTTTTTTGTCATAATCATATATAGAAATACCAAACTGCTCCTGTTCATGAGGTACACATCGATGAATGAAAAGCGTAAAGACAAAAGGATACCGGTCAATATAGCGCTGTCTGTATCCGATCTGTATACCGATAACAGCTTTGATGTTGCAGATATATCCTCTCCCATTGAGGTTACCGATATTTCCGCAAGAGGTATGGGCTTTATATGCGAAGCCGTTCTTCCCATAGGCAGCTGCTTCATATCCAACATCGAGCTAAGCAGGGATCTTCCGCAGATAATTACCGATTTAAGGATCATCCGCAGCCAGGCTCTGCCCGGAGACCGTTATCAGTACGGATGCGAATTCACTTCCATTTCACCCCGTGTATCCAGGATGCTCGATGATTACGAAGCGCGCATGAATCATAACGCAGCCAATGAATGATACTATCATGTTTCCGCTGTTTTATCAAGCGATTCATACTGCCTGACTATTGCCATGATCTCACCTGCGAACTTCGGATATTCATGCACGATGGCTTCTATCTGATCCCTGCACATATCCATACTGTAGTTATTCAGATCCATACCCTGTTTAAGCTTCTTCCGCTGGATGATCATCTTGCGCCTGACGCTCTGCATGACCTCTTCATCTGTCAGGAGCTCTGTCCTGTACACAAACATCGACGCATCATTCAGCCTGTAGTTGTTAAGCTCCTTCATCAGCTCCCTGCGGGCATTTTCCATCTTAAGCGCCACCTCTTCCGAATGGTTCCTGGCTGCCTTTTCTTCCAGATATTTCTCCCACATATAAGAGAGTTCATATGAATTGTTAACATTATATTTGGTATAATAGAAATCTATAAGATTTGTGGCGTTAACATACTTTATCTTAACACTGTTCTGAAGCGTTATCGCCCTGTTTATCTTCTTCTCCGTACTCACCTGTGAATCCTGGGCATTCTTAAACGTTACACAGACACCCGTCAGAGACATGCAGAAAAACGCAAGTACTACATAATATCCCATCCTGACATCGAACTTAAGGGCTGAATGAAGGACAAAAAGAAGTGCCGCTGCCATAACCGATACCAGGGTACAGATAAATGCAAGCGCTTTGGCATTCGAAGCCCTTCTTTTCTCTTCCCTGCGCTGAAAGGCCAATGCGCCTTTCTCTCCTTCAAGAAGATTAAGGTCTCTTTTTATGGACATCTGATGATTCTCCTCGGCCTGCATCTTCTTTATAACGTCCGGGATCTCCTTTTCCCTGCGCTCCATATCGCGGTACTGGGATTCCGTTATCTTGCTTAAGGGTCTTTCGTATTTCTTTTCGTCTTCCTGTATTTTCTCTATCCGCTTTGCGAGTCTTTTAAGCTCGCTGATCCGGGTAAGGGAAAGCGCACATATCTCGTCTATATCCGAAAGCTGCTGGGTGATCCTTTCATACTCCTGCTTCTGACCTGCCATATCATCCGCAGCAGCTCTCATCTGCTCACAGCGGTCTCTTACGAACAGCTCTCTCTCCCTGTAATCAAGGATATTTATATCTGCCCGTCTTACCGGCATATGCTTAAGCCTGTCTGTCAGCTGTTCGGCATCCTCATCCTCATCCTCTTCCTCGGGATACATACCTATGCCGAAATCAAGCTCGTCATCGTCTTCTTCATCATCGAAGCCCAGTTTTTCCTTAATAAGATCTATCAAACCCATAGCAAGCTCCTAGTGCGGCATCATATCCATCCTGTAATCCCACTTCCATCCTTCAATGGTCTCTTCCACCGCTTCGTAATACCGGCTGATCATCCCATCCTCTTTAAGCTGCTTAATCCATTTCATCAACATAACCCCAGGTAGTAATCTTTCCACGTCCATCAAAATATAAAATATATTGTCCCGGAAAAGTTTCATGAAAAATCCAGTGACCGGGAGAATAACCGTTATCAAGTTTTAG